>Ga0131853_10001244_pt1 | contig 45928 bp, 19 predicted proteins | sample TergutLab28metaG_FD_92764 | JGI IMG/M metagenome (GOLD analysis project Ga0131853, IMG submission 92764) | Labiotermes labralis P1 segment gut microbial communities from Petit-Saut dam, French Guiana - Lab288 P1 (version 2) (version 2) | ecosystem: Host-associated > Arthropoda: Insects >... | reverse complement strand
AAGTTAGTGCCAACTTTTGCGGATAGAGGGGTGTCACGTGGTCAGCGCAACGGGTCCTCACAGCCGTTAATCTCTGTTTTCTAGACCTGGAGCCGCTACTTTTTTCATTCAAGTAGCTCCTCAGTTGACTTCACGAGGCTGAGTGAACCCCGTTCCAGCTACTCAGAAAATCTGGTAGCGCCGGGGATCGAACCCGGGACCTCTATCTGTAGCCAGAAACTCTGACCACTAGACCACAGAGGCGGTCACTAGGAGACCTAGCATTTCTCAAATGTCATGCAAGTCGTAATGCCGTGCGGAAATTTCACTTCGTATTCCTACCTGACGAGTAAGTCTCTGCAGGCGATGTCGCTTCTGACTTGTATTCGGGAGGTTTCCATTTCGATGTCAGACCTGAAACAGACTATATCGATAGCTTGCATGGTTTTACTCATTATATTCAGGCGATTGCCGAGATGGTTCCTTAAAATAGACCACGACTGCTCCCTTTTTCCATCATCCTGCTAGACATTAAGTAGCCACTGTAGGTGATGTAGAATTATTAAATACCGTACGATACTAATGTTCAGTTTGATCGTGCTTTGGAAATACAATGAAATCTGCCTCATATCTATTACACTTTTACATGTACTAACTCCAGGCCTTGAAATGTTTTATATTGCGGTGTTCCAAAAACTGTTCCTTTTTTTAGTACTGAAGATACACGTGTTATGTACACCGACTGTACAAAGTGCACCCACAAATGGTACTGTATATAGGGTCCGTCCTGCTACATTCCCTGTTCGCGTATTTCTTCCCTTAAGCAGTTTAAGGATTCTGTAATGTGTTGCACAGTTACTCATTTCCTGCCTTCAGTTTTCTGTTGAATCAGTTTACACCATTACGTATAATTACATGATTAATCCAGAAGCTACTGTCTGAGAATTTATTTGGTGCGGTCGTACAAAACTGTAAGTTTTTCTTTACAACTAGGTTTCAAGGAAATAGCGGCCATTTTCTGTATTGTCCGAATTGTCCAACGCAGTTTAACTTTAGATTCTGTCAATACGCATTTCAGCCGAGAAGCGCATATTGTGCGCGTTTACAGCATACGTCCTAACCCAACGCGAGGTTAGTAGCCTAAGTTCCCATATAGTTTGCCTGTTATAAAAGTGTTCGGTGTTTGTGGAGGTTCTGTAAAGTGCTGGCTTGTTCTGCCTTTATATGGACCCTGTTAACCACAAACATTTTGTCCACCACTCTGGTGCCAATATAGAACTGAGCTAGTGAATGTGCAGAACGCAACATTTTGAGTTGTGCAATGAACTTGGAAGAGCTCATTTCGAAAACCTTTTGTAAACTCAGAAAGTATAAAATAATCTACAACTATTTTATTGTACATTTTGCTAACCAATCCCTTCTTATTATCCCAACTAAATGCACATAAAAAGTTAAATACATATATTTACCACAATAGCAGGAACCAAAATATATTAATGTGCTACAATTAAGGGTTTTAACTAGCATTTTTGAGAATTTAAGATGCAGAAGGGCGAAATACAGATTGTTTTAAACATTGTAGCAGCCGTGCAAATTTAAAAAAAAGGTATATTTTACATTTTATAGCACAGCCTATGTAACAACATTGCAAAGAGCGTACAGATTTTGAGCAAGTAACGCTGTGGTCTCCCTGAAGGTGGTGTAACAAACACCGAAACATGTAGTAGGTAACTGGTGATAAATATGTGTATTTAATATATTATGTGCATTTAGTTGGAATAATAATAAGTGGTTGACTGCAATAATGCAAGGTATTGCAAGCTTCAAAATAATTTACTAAACAGTTAATTGACGTTTCGATCACTGCGTCTTACTGGGATGTTTTTGTTTAAGCAAACATGACATTTTTTCTAAACACGTAGCTGTGCATAGTTATAACAATAATTATTATTATTAACTGCAATTGGGTTGTTACCCGGTGGCAGTGGTTATTTTACATGTATACAAAACACGAAATTGGTTACTACTGAATTTAAGTCGGGAGGGCTACATGAGAAGCATGTAGTGGCAACTTGGAATCTTGGGAACCATCTCAGCATTTGCTTATAGACAAAAGGAAAACAAGAAAAACCTTTGTCGAGGTGGCGGGTCGCAGGACCTTCAGAATACTGACCTCTAGCCAGTAGTCCGGCATCTACAGTGAAAAACAGCAATACACACATTGTAAAACAAATACACATAAGATAACAAAAATAAACACAAGACAACTACAACAATACACACGGCCAAACCAACAACAATTTCACACAAGACAACTTAAAACTAGCAACAATACATGCGAGACAAATTAGAATACAACGTGTACACAAGGTAAAAACACCCAAGTAAGAGAGTACTGTGTACAGTTTATTGTAATTGTTTTTTTTTATCAAAAACAGTTAACAAGAAATTGTGACAGGGCTCGAGGTAAACGACTACATTCCAGGTGTTCTTTTTACCCTGATAAAGATTAAATCGCAGAATTTTTTAAGTCCTGTAGCGGCTGTGTTGATCCTATCAAGCACAGTGATGTCAGCCTGCTGTAACATTAAAATCTTTGCATTTTGGTAACAGAGCCTGCCTTCTTCTATTTCTTGTGATTCTCGAAGAGAGCAGCAAGTATTTCCCAAAAGAGGGAGTCTTTTTAATACAGATTTTGGATGCTGTGTTTCAAGTAGAAACTGAGTTGTATGTATGTTTGTTACATGAATTCCGTGACTCAAAGAGTCAGTCTTGTGTGCCGCATGAAAGGACTGGTTTACAGTACTGAGAAAAGTTTCATGGATTACGAGAAATAATCTAAAAATATTTCGCTGTCATGTTAGTGTATTTTCAATTGAAAAGGTTCTATAGACATAAATAAATTCAGGAAAACACAGGACGTTAAAGTCGTGTAGATGCAGTTCCAAAAAGTGTTTCTCGGTAATTGACGGGTTTCTTTGTTACTTCTGATTGGAAACATTGTTTTAAAACCAAACACTATTAATTAGCTAAGGTACACACCTTATATTTGCAACTGGTCCTGCATTTTAGTAACACTGAGTGCATTCCAAAGAAATTCTAATGAGAGCATAAAGAGAAATATAAGACATACAAAGAAATATTGCCCCCCTTAAACACATGATGGGTTAATGAATGAACGAAATAATTAACTGCACGGAATAATGCTCTTTTAAGAAACTAGTAATCACAATGAAAGTCAAGAAAATCCTCTCCTTTTGTGGAACCCGCAGTTTAATTCCCGTGTTGACAAAAGTCCGACTCTGGTCCCTGACCTCAATATTCATTTTCTACAAGATGAGTTTCAGTATTAGCCCTTCACATGTTTAGATGTGCCACATGATTTACCCATCACGTTTTCCTTCTGTACATTTGTATGCAGTTCTCTTCCCTTCTCTATCAACTACGTGACCCACCTATCTCTTTCTCCGTGACTAGAACGCTGTACCTGCATTATTTGGTGAGGGGTTGAATTTTACACACTTTCTTAAGCAGAGTCTCCCAACCTCTTCTTACTTCCTCTCTTTAGGCCAATACATTCTCCTGAGCACGCTGCTCTTAAACACTTCAAATGTGTATTAGTCCCTTCTAAAGGGGAAAAGTTATGCACTCATAAAATACAGGTAAAATTAGTTGTATCTATCTTAATATTTACACACTTAGATAGCACACTAGAAGACAAAAAATCCTTAGCTATACAGCAGAAACCGTTTCCCAAATTCGGTTTTAAAATGGGATGTGTGAAAGAAAATGCCCTGGATGTCGTCAAAAAAAAAAACCTCGATCCCACCTGTTGATCTAGGCGGGACCCCGTGAACGTTTCGCTGTGCGTGACAGCATGCTGAGCGCCCTCTGTTCCAAATGTGAGCGGAATTATTGATAGCACTATGTTAGGGACCCTCGCATTGCTGCAGCTCATAACGTAACAGCAGCAGGTCGCACATTCCATACGCTTACACAAAAGACGTAGAGTTCAGAACTACGTAAGTATGACGTTACATCCCGAAGGTAATTGAAACGAACCAAACTTAGTCATTAATTTCGAAAATTTTACATTATGTCCAAATTTGTGCACGAAACTAATCGAAAAGTGCTGCAAGTTAAGCAGCGTATAATTATTCACCTCAGCTGCACGTAAAATTTTAAAAGTAGTTTTAATCAGCACTGTTAACAGTGGTTTGGACGTGCAGTATTAACAGTGGTTTGGCCGTACAGTATTAACAGTGGTTTGGACGTACGGTATGAAGAGGGGTTTTAACGTACCGTATTAACAGTGAGTTCAACAGTACAGCGTTAAGTGTTGTATGAACATACAGTATTAACAGTTGTTCGAATGTACAATATTAATCGTGGTTTCAACATACTGTATTATCGGTGATTTGAAAGTACAGTGTCTGGTCTGCAGACCAGATAACCACCCATACAGAGTGAAAAATACTAGCGCCGCACAGATACAGTAATTTCTCCTGATGATGGGCACATAGTTGCCCGAAACATGTAGAGAAGTTGAAATAAATATACTAAGAAGTAGTGTGCATCTGGTTGGCTTCATTTGAAAAAGAACTACACACATTTCTTTTTCTGTGGTGCAGCAGCCTAACTCAGGCCTAGGCCGCTTCATTGCTGAGGTTTGTAGGTCGCACACATTTAAACACTTAGGTTCATCTGAACGAATGATCAGCTCATCGCTTAGGCCGCTACCTACACAACACAAAACAAACACGCGATCAACATCCATGCTTCAGCGAAATCCGAACCTCGCGATCCTACATGTGCCGTAGACGGTACGGCCTCCGGGATTGGCAGTACACTGCCTGACAGTTAATTCCCCAATGACGGAATACGTTATACGCAGTGGAACCGTGCTGTAATGTGACAAATGAACCGCATTGCTGTCCTTTCAATCCAGCTGTCCAATTCCAGGACTTAGCATGGCTTTGTGCAAACAAAGCATTGTTGCACCGTATTTAAACTTCTCTTTTACAATGTAGCTACTTTGAATGGACTAATACGTGACGGCGAACTGATAAAGTAACAATTACAGATAGGACGCAAATAAATTGATGATTGACTGGCTACCGAATAATAATTATTATTGCATGTTTGTCCTTCACACGTTTCCAGTTTTTTTAACTCTTAACTGACCTCTTCATTTTAATGCTAAAAGCTAAAGACGTCTTTTACACAGCTGTAACACATCTGTCTTTAATATTTCGAAGAGAATGAAATTTCAAAATATAAGAGTGAGGAAAGCCTTAAACCAAAATTAATGTAGCACGCATACATGGATAACGTCCGTCTGGAATAGAACAAGAATAATGGCCTAAAAGTCGGTTAACAGTTTGGGAAAACGTGCATTACAGGTGTTGTAAAATAATTTATTACGTACTGAACTTATACAACAATTAATGAACTAGAGTTACTGAATTAGAAAAAATGCCTGCAGCCTTCTCACGCCCGTGTTAACAGGATTAAACCTGAACATTTCTACTAACACAAGGGACTGTTTTCGATATACTGTTGGACCATCCTGCGTGTGGAGTTATACTTACATTTTTTGAAGGCAGGGGATCAACTACAGTTGCCTGAAAAAATCTGGAAATTTTTCCTACGGAACGTTAACTTGCAGGCAAACCAAGGAAATACCAATTCACTTAACAAAGACATCACTCGTAATTTATTTTTACTTAACTGCTGTTAATTACGACGAATTCAGTACAGGTTTGAAGGTTCTTTTCGTCTTCGTGATTCATAAATTTCGTTTAGCTATTACGTAGCACATTTCATATTCAATTATCAGTTTCTACACAGCAAGGAATATTCAGGTTATGTGTTTTTTTTGTGCTTACAAAGCTTGCCAAATGTCATCAAGTTTTCTGGCACACTATGCAACATATTCTCGGTAGATGTGGCGTATACTGCCACCAGTTGCTGTAGCGGGAGTGTTCTTTTTCTTGGATACAATCCACGACCCGCGCCACTAAATTTTTTTATGCCATCAACAGGTGTCACATTGTGGAGCGTGCCTTCTCCTTGCCAAAATAACCACTTGTACGGTTACGCTGTAAAAAATGTGTTTACTAAAAGAATACCAAACATACCACATTCATATCTGTGTCAATATCATGTCAATCGATGAACACGTGTCTCAGATATTTATATTTGATTGAAAGGTATTAAGTGCATTCGCAAAATTGCGAAAAGCGACAATTAGCTGCGTCCTGTCTGTCCGTCCGTCCGTTCGCATGAAACAACACGGCTCCAACTGGACGGATTTTCAAAAAGTTTGATATTTGAGGATTTTTCGAAAATATGTCGAGAAAATTAGTTTCATTAAAATCTGACGAGAATAACGGGCACTTTACATGAAGACCAATATACATTTTTTTAATCGTATCTCGCTCAGTTCTTCTTAGAATGAGAAGAGTTTTAGAGAAATATTGTATTAAAACATATTTTATGTCCAATAACTTTTTCTTTTAAATCCTGCGTTTACGAGATAAGTTGGGGAATTATTGTAGAGCGGGGCAGGCCACAAATGCCAATATAGTGAACGCCCATTGCATGCTGGATTTCTAAGTCTACAAAACCACACTACGAAAATGTCATACTTGCTGCTTTTCCACTGCGACAACGGTTACACGAATACACGTCGGTGTTACGTTATACGTACATAACCTGTCTAGTCTTCATTTACTAGAATGTTTCCTGTATATCTATTAACAGCATATCCTTAGCTATGTACGTTTAGTGACACGAAGTAAGGGGAATAACTTCGTGGAAAGGGGCGCTTTTTGATAAACTTATAAAAGCATAGCTGATCAAGAAACTGATATAAATTTGAGGTAATTATCACCTTCAAGGATTAGTCCTTTTTGTCTGTTCTACCTTTAAGGTTTTGAGCTTAGGACGTTTTGCCTGTAGGTTTACCTTGTAACAATATACATCAGGTACAAACCCCTTCGCTAAGATATATTCATAGCCGTCGTGTTGTCGGTGTTTTGTTTCATTACAAAGACAGTATATATTTATTTCTGCTTGTATTTCAATACTATATTTGTGATAATCTAGCGGTCTTCATTTACAGTAGCTCTTCCCTGCCGCCCTCAACTGTTTGTACTATTTTCCGTCTTCGTATGGTTTCCCGTTTACATTTTATCTTAAGAACCTACCTGTGTTCTTCAGTTGCTGTGACCTCTATGTTGGTAACTAATTATTATGCGCTATTTCTTCACTTACACTTACTCCTTTGCTCTCAAAACTGATGTGCATTTTACATACGAGGCGCCTTAATCTGAGGCGCATTCCGTACTGTAAGGTGCTTGTTACAGTGTGGTCACTTCGTCAACTAGTCGCAAAAATGAGATGTCCGTTAAGCCTTCGAAGTACGAAATTATCTGAATAATACAGTAGATAAAGCTTCAGTTTGTACCATACAGAAAACACACTGTGTTTCCATTGCAAAAACGAAGCGCCTAATATTATACAGGGTGTAGTGAGGGCCAAAGAGCACGAGAAACGCCTCAAGGCATTGTATATTGAAAAATGTGGATATTTTAGTACTGAAGGAGGCCGTACGTATTGTTACCACTGTGCTTTAAATTGCCAGACTGTCTTGTCGTTTGTGAGAGCTGGCTTGCACCGACAGGGTACGGAATTTAACGGAATAAATAGAAATTAAACGTGCTGTTTTTAAACATATGCATTGCCCAAAGTAACTTGCTCTAAAGTATCGAATTTGATATGTGCAATTGTTACAGTCGGGTCAAAACTTTAAACAAAAATTAGTCAAGGCCGATATTTCTTAGCCAGTGCATTTCTTAGATATAATACTTCGCTGTCTTTCTTCCTTCCTACCTAAACTTAATTCTTTCTTTAGTTCCTTCCTTCCTTCCTTCCTTCTTTCATTCCTTCCTTCCTTTCCTTTTGTATTTATGTTAGACTACTCATTCTTACAGGAGTTCCAAATGTGCTTATTCCTACTTGTTTGTCAGCTTTACCCGTCCTTTACAAAGGGTCACTGCACAGTAGAATTCTAATATTGAAAAACTCTTTCAAATCCACTTCCTACAAAATAATCCTCTTCCCTCTGTTCAGTTTTATGTTGCGAATCCTTTTTGTTTCTTTATATAGGAGTTTATACGATATATATATATATATATATATATATATATATACAGTATAACATTCGAATATAAAGCAGAGAACTTCATCCTTTTGCTGTATTCTGCAGTTTTGTTCTTTTTTGTGCTAACGCTGCCAGCTAAATTAGGTACATAAACCCTTTATAACTATCTAACGAAATCCTGTTTTCAGTTCCTCCTTTGGAGGATGATGGGTTAGTGAAATACCCCGTAACATCAATTTGGTTAACTGAATTGAGTAATTTCTAGAATTCAATGAGAATAACCGAAACATGACAAAGGACAAAAGAATGGATTTTGTATTGACTTTGCGTATGCATTTACCCACCTGAATAATATTTGAAGGCGACAGACAAGTTGGTTCGTAAATAATTATACCAGCGAATGAAATAAAGTTTAAAGCAGAATATATAACTTTGATGGAAAGACAGATACTACTGAGATCGGAGCGTTGGTTGGTAATGAGTTACGGACGCTTCTGAACTGTATCGATCCCATCTTCAAGGGTCTTCTTGGCCTGTTCGACACTTGATTATGGTACCGACTGGTCGTACCGAAACAACGGTAACTGCCAACCCACGCTTCTTAACATCCCAGAAGATGAAGTACATCAACTAAATGTCGCCGATGTGCTTCTGTTCCGCACAGTGATTTTTAACGAATCCTCTCCAGTATTACTAGTAAGTTATAGCATTTAAAGGTAATCTGCCTGTGTTCTGCGCTCATTTTAAATCATTTATCTCAATAGCTTGAAATAGTAAAACGTGTTGTTACATTTCGATTCTGTACAAAGAATTCCTGCTAAGCCAATGACTTTGTATACACACAAGAGTTGAGAACTTAAACTTGAGTTAATCCTAACAGAGACCACGAAGGCCTCGGCCCTAAGTAGGGGGAGTGTTCAACACCACGTGCCGGCCGCTTTACCCCCGGGAAAGAGACCCGGTACACATTGTATAGGGGGCTGGGTGGGCTCCAGGGCCATTCTGGACAGACGTGGAAAATCTCTTCCGCACCGGGATTCCAGTCTGTAGCGAGTCGCTTTACCAACTAATCTATGCCGGCCCACAGTAGGGAACTTAGTCTAATATATGATATTTGTTTATTATACTATCATAACACAACGGAATGCCACATATGAAGCTTAATGAACTGGGCTTGCCATTTTAATTTCAATGCTTGCTTGTGAAAAGAAGCACAGTTAGACTAAAAAATTAGCAAAAAATTGTGTTAATGACTTGTGTTTGCATGAAATTGTGAGTAGTTTACATTAAACTTACCATAAATGCTGAAATATATTTTCAGGGGTGCGTTCTCTAACCGTACGTTTCAACAGGAAACAAGAGTGTATTAAGATCGCTTCATATAAGTGACGTCAGTGTGACGATACGACCAAGAACTCCTAATTAGTCAGCATAAAATTTGGGTAACCATTTTAACATAAAACCAAGTTTAAATTTATCAGACAACATTTACTTCAAATTTGCCGAATATGGAGCAAGCATGAAAGCTTCGTACCGACGCGATGTTTGTAATTTCTAAGGCATAACAACGCTTTTTTTTCCATGTGAAATTTCACACACTTAGTTGCACTGCCGCCTTACCATCGTCATCAAACAGGAAAGTAAACACACAGAATACGCGCGACCTCCATATTATTTCGTAGGCTACAAAGAAATTTCCAGAACAGAAGCGGAACACCTTTAGAATATATGTTACCTTACCAAATATCATTAGGCTGCGCTACGTTATGTGACTCTGCTCCATTTTGAAACTTTTTGCAACCGCCATGTTGATGTTATGCTTTTCAGAAATTACACAACGCAGAGGAATATGGTGGCATCTATTTTAGATATTGACACTAAGTTTATTGAAAATCTTTTATCTATTTCTGCAGAATTTTTTAGTGTATGCCAGCGTTTCGCAAACACTTTTTGGTCACGGAACACTCTTTAGCTTACTAAATATTTACGGAACACGTAGGTCTTGTGGTCCCTCATTTACTGCATAAAAGCTAGCGTAACGATATCTGTTAGTAACTAGATGAAAGGCTCTTATAAAAGTTCTTATATTAATAGTATCTTAAAATATTAGAGAACAAGGTAAATTCAAATTTAATAAATCTTTATGATTTTTTTCTCAGTTTCTTATGGAACGCTTATTTACATCTCGCGAAGCACCGTAACGGTGATGTAAACGCATACTTGGACGGGATGAAACATTTATCCTATCTTCCCAAATAGAATAAATAAGGTATACTAATAATGCCTCAGACTGAATTTTTAGACATGCCTATATCCTTACCTAAAACGTTGCTCGAATTTTTTTGTTGTTTCGGATCTCCTGCTATATTATGGCTTCCAAAGGTTTTAAGCCCAATCGAACTCGGTTATGACGTCATAAAGGAACTGATTATTTTGTGTTGTTATAAAAGAATATTTTCCTAAACCAGTAGCATAATGTAATGGCTAACGGTGAGGAATTAATTGGTAACACGGTATACCTGACGCTATAGACGAGGTGTCGCATTAACCAATGTCGTTTTAACCGGGTTCGACTGTATATACAATAACAATGAACCACCAGCGTTTCGTGACTGTCCTTTATTTTTGCTGTCACTTCCATCTTATAATGTAATATAATTTTATATTATACGCTTTTAGATAAATTTGGATGGTATTTCTGATTGATCCACTGTTAGTGAAGTCCTACATATCGTGACATACTCTGTCCGCAGTACGGTTTGTAACGGGGTGAAAAGGCATCCCGTGTAATTGTTCACCGATGACGTGCTATTTGCATTAAGTTACACAATTCAGACTACCAATTTCTTGTCATATTTAAGTATTTATCATACGGACGGGCAGACGGACGGACGGACGGATAGATGGACAGACAGACACTACTACACCAGTAATCAATAACGGGTTATGAAGAAGGAAAAATTCTCTACTAAAAAACCATAATGAAGAGAAATGTTTTATAAATTTCCTGTTCCTGACTCTACACGCATAACAAGAATTCATTAGTTAGCGTCAGACAAAAAGGAAGTGTGTGACTGCAGAGACGAAATTCGTGGAACTGAGACTTATTTCCTTCTCAAGCAATTTTTCCCGTCTAGTTTGTTATGAGTGAGGGAGGTGAGGAATGCGTATGATATTCTAATCTGAAATCCTTAAGGGAAGAAACCACTTCGAATATTCGGGCGTGTGCAATGAGTGTGAAGGAAGTGGATTGCAAGGTTGTGGTCTGTATCAGATTACCGAGGGCAGGGTTCAGTGACCAGCTGTTGTGATGACAGCGACGAATTTTACGACTCCATAGATGCACGGAATTTCTAGACCATCTGAGCCTCTCATTAAGGTTTACAATACGTAGTTCTGTAACTGGTTGTTTGGCTGTTTGTTTCGTTAATTGGTTAGTCAAATGCAACATTAAAACCGTACTGGGACGTTTAAAGTATCGCTCAGCATTGCTTCTCTGTCACTTCTCCATTCGTGTCTAGTCATCTATTATTCACGAATGTAACTGAAGTGCTGAAAATTACAGAATCAGTTAATGGAAGGTGTTTCTTTTTGCAAGAATGGAAAAATAATATACATTTTTATGAATGTGGGTACTTGACTCGTTAAGGGTATGAAATGTAGGTAAAGAATTCACGAATGTAATTGCAGTGTTGAAAATTACAGAACCACTTAATGGAATATGTCTCTTTTTGCAAGAATGGCAAAATAATATACATTTTTATGAATGTGGATACCTGAATCGTTAAGGGTATGAAATGTATGTGAAGAAGGTAGAGTGTACAGCCACATTTCCTGCAGTATAATACAAACAGTTGCCTCGAGCAGTATGAAATAAATTAATTATTGGTGCAGGGTATAGGATCAGTTCACCCTTACAGTGCCAAGATATATTACTGTATCTGCGTTATGAAAATGTGTAAGAGCCAAAAAACTGTATCTTTAGTGGCTGGTAATTTGACGTTTCACTGCTGAGTAATTAAAAATTAACAGAGTCAGTTTATAACAAAATTTGAAAGAAAATTATAAACTGGAAAGAAAATTTTGCATATGGTGTGTATTTGTAGGTTATCATTCAAGAACGAACTTGCGGAGGTAAAAGGTACATTAATATGCACTCTTGTGACCAACTGGCCTGCCGCTGTACTTCAAGATTTGAGCTATCTTCTGTGTTTACTGCATTAAATATGCACAAAATTTAAAAAATTTCAGGCGAAAGAATTTTCTCAATCATATTTGCTGCAGAGATGTTACCAGTTTTTGAATGTATAGAATACCTGTGAAGGATGTTTGATGTCAGTGTAATAAATAGTATTATTGAACAATAAAAATCAGAATAACAAAACTACGGTAAACATGCTATAGTAATTTGGAATTGCGGTTTTATATCAGTATGTGTACGATTCACTTTATTTCTGTTTCCTTGGTAAGCTCTATTATTTTAGCCACTGTGTCTTATAATCCACCAGTACAGTCAGAATGAGTGGTCATGACTGAACGTTTGGACGTTGCCCATACTTTCAGGCTAAAAGCAGTCCACAACCTTTAGTGGGCTAGATTCTCATCCACCTTATGGTGGACCGGCGAAAGTTAAGAGCCCACTCTGAGTGGGTGAAAGGTTGGGCCGGGGACAACGATAACGGTACATCCAGCCTCCAAACTCTGTGGATACTTTGGCGCGAGAGGATGTGCAAGAATAAATCTCTGTACGTATTTATTTTGCTTCAATTCCGTATGGCACATTGTTTCAGGGTGCTTCCTCAAGCCTCGTGGTGAAATTTGCTGACACAGAAAAAGAACGCCAGCTGCGCCGCATGCAACAGATGGCCGGCAACATGAGTCTCCTTAACCCTTTCGTCTTCAACCAGTTTGGGGCATACGGCGCCTATGCGCAGGTACATGATTCCTCCTATAAATCTCTAGTAGACATTCATGTACCACTGATCCATTCAGGACCGGCCGAGATATGTCGGCGCCCCGGGCATGTTAATAACCTGACACCTCTTAAAGCCAGTCTTCTTTAAGTTTTTCGGCCTATGACATGGCTGGAGAACCCTTTCGAGGGCGTGAACCCAAAGGATAATTTTCGAAAAATTTTCACGTGTCTAAACCTGAGTGTACTAGCATCTGATTATTCCAGTGATCTCTTAGAGCCCCTCCCAGTTTGGCACCCCAGGACTGGCCAGTCCCATAATGTGGCCCTGGACACCTTCACTTCACTTAGACAGAAAATACATGACACATAAAATTACAGTTTCATATCTTCATTTTTCATCAAAGGTGCACGTGAAACTTTTTTTAAGTAGCAACTGTATGCCATGTCTGACTTTTGCCTTAATTTTGGTGTCGTTAATTCTGTGTGTCTGAAACTGCTTCCATTATGTACACTGATACTGCCAACATTCTAGAAAACTTTGTCAAATTCATTAGTTGAACTTTCACATATTTGTATTAAGCAGTTTCCCTTTGCTGCTGTTTTTTAATGTACAGTTGAGAAATACAAATATGCATGAGTCTGAGACTAAATAAAATGCCTAATCTTTTCAGTCATTTTATTACTGTACTGATAAAAGTGTGCAGGGCTTCGAATGTAGACTGTTCTGAGTCAGTTCATTCCATTTCACATCCTCACATCTCACTTTTTCCAGTTATCTGTCACATTGTTATATTTTATATCCTTCCTAATATTCTAAATGGCCACTTTTCAAGCGATTTTCTACCTAAAATTCTTTCTCAAGCTTCTATCTTTATATATATATATACACACACACACACACACACACACACACACAGTCAACACCTTCTTCTATAGCTCGTATTTTATTTTCTTGTGGGAATTCAGAACTACACATTTACCACTTTCAAAAATCATTATTTATTATGAGAAATGTAATTAATATATTATGTATATTTGATTGAATTCTCATCTGATCTGTGTTTCTTTTTCGTTGCTTTTTCTGCATGTGCTATGGTGCTTTGCGGGTAGCCCATGCAGCAACAGGCAGCTCTGATGGCAGCTGCTACAGCCCAAGGCACTTACATCAACCCCATGGCAGCTCTTGCAACTCAGATTCCTCATGCAACACTCAATGGCATGGCGAACCCAGTTGTACCGCCCACATCAGGTAAGTTTCTTACATATACTGCTGGACTATTTTAGACACACTCATTATGCATACATACATATGTACACACACACACACACACACACACATTCGGAAGAATATTTTACTTGGAATTCCAAGAGATCTTGGCGCAGTGTAATTATTTTAAAAGTAAATATCTAAATAGTCTTACATGTAATATAATTCACATATTATTATTTTTAATTTAAATTCTTAACTTGTAAGTATAAATATACAAATACACATATTCCTATTTGTAGTGACAGATTCCACTCCCAATTGACCTTAAATTTTGTATTGTTATTTATTATATTAAATTGGGTAGATGTCCATATATTGTAAGTTATGTTGTAATAGGTAAATTGTAATCTGTAATTGATGTGTGCATTGTTACATGTGTGACTGAACGGATGAACAAATAAACAAACACACACACACACACGCACATACGTATGCACATGCACGCACACACACCCGAGTGCTAGCATACACATGCACACCACACACACACACACATGTACATATGTACATGACCCTAAAAAATTTTGAAAGAATTGCAAATATGCCAAATACAGAAGTCTGGTAACCCTACACGTACAAAGAGCATTTTTTAGTTGTTGTTAATTTTCATGTTATACAATATGTAGAGAGATGGAAAGCAAGGAATAAACCCATTTCAGTCTTTCCATTGCACTACTATTCCCACTTGACCAAGAAGCCTCAATTACAGTTTGTTTACATACCTCAGAAACAGGTAAGTTTATTTTAATTTATTCAGAATTCCAATGAATTGCAGTCACAACACAGTATAGCACGTGCAAATAAACATACGTAAGTATTACCATGTTCTAATCAGCAAGATAATTTGAAGGCAGCACTTACATCAGTTTTAATATGAAGGCCTATTCATCAAATATGTCATTATAGAAATAATTTCTTCTCCATTTTGAAAAGATAATATTTCTTCATTTCCAAGTTTGGTTTTGTTATGCACTGTATAATTTAGTTTCTTATCTTTCATACTTTTCTTGAAACCATTCCTTTTTATAAAATTCTGATTTTTTAGAAAACTATGCCTTACATCACACGAAAAAAAGTAGTAAGTGTTGTTCATTGCTGTAACATCTGGTTACACGCCACTTTTAAATTTATTACACTTCTTGTCAAACACTATTATAATGTATTGGCAGCATTGTATGATGTAGTGAGACAGAAGGGTTTAATTTACTATTGACTGTAGTTTTAACAATGTGATTACTGTGTTGTTTTCTAAGTCAGCTCCCTTAATCTTTATCTTTAAACAGCTTGACTGTATGTTTCCTTGTATGTCTGAATTAATCTTAGTAGGCAGCCAACATGCTTCACTATTTTCTCAGTGGACTGATTTGATCATAATCAATAGTCAACATGCCTTTCTATTTCCTCAGTCGCCTGATTTAACTGTAACCAGTAACCAACCTGCTCTTCTATTTCCCCTATTGACTCCTTCAGGTCAAGTTAGTACAGCCAGCCAATATATGTTTCTGTTTCCTAAAGTCACTTGTTAGTAAGTAGGTAACATAAGTGAGACATGCATGTTCTAGTTGTGTATTACTCAAGACTAGCAACAGCTTGTGACATTCACGATTTTTAGTGTGTGTGTGTGTAGTATAACATAGCCTTGAACTCTGTACATACATGAAATATTACCATGCTCTTAGTATTAAACCTTCAATGTTACATACAGTTTATGTCTTTCTATGTGTATGTTACAAGTAAAAGAAAATGCCCTACATGTAAGTCATGTTTGTGATTCAGTCTGTGACCTAGTATGAATGTGTTAAAAAGGGGGAAAGATTTTTTTGAAATTCAGCTTGGAAAATTTCAGTAAGTGTTGCTGGGTAATTCTGATGATGAAATGCGCCAATCTGTGATAATTCAATATGGAAGTCTTCAAGTATTTTACATCTCATTACTTCCATTTTTAAGGAAGCTTAATAAACCTCAATTTTGTATACTGTTTTGCAAATTATGCCCTGTCCAATATTGTTCTTCATTGTTTTGAGATTACTTCCCAATAATTTTCATAAAATTTTTAATTTATAACTTTCAACTCGACCATTTGATCTTCTGATAAATCCTGAAGAGTCATTTATGAGTGATTCACAGTTATATACATTACATATTCATGACCAGGCCTGTCACTAAAGAACATGACACATAATCATGTGCGAAACAAGTTGATATTTTGTAACAACAATTCAAGGTATCAAATGTTAAGACACATGCCTCTCACACGTCTGGCCTATCCGTAGGAATGTACACATCCCACAGCATATCAGGATGATTGGATCCTCATTAAGCTTTATCATTCAAGGATGGGTATTCTAAATCACACAGTAGCTTGGTATTGGCAGCTGAATTTTAATTTTGGGTTATGGTGTTAAATAAAAGCATGCTGTCAGTGCTTGTCCAGCTGGACAATATGTACGCTCCACTACAGTAATGCATTGAGTGGCTAATAAATATTAGCATTTGTGTTTCATTAAAAATGACTTTAGAGTGAATTAGTGAAAATTTTGCTGAACACTACTGATGTTTTGTCACGTACATTCTGAAATTTGTCTTTGACTGCCTTGCATTAGGCCTTAATATTTAATACTGTGTCTTACTCAGACACAACCATTCAGCTGCTATTGAAACACTGTTTTCTATGGCAGTTGTATATTATTATCAATTAGGAAAACTCCACCCTTTCTTGAATTTTACTCTTGCATTTGGAAAGGAATCATGAATATTATGGGCAAGAAAGCCTATTTCTTTTTCAATTATGGGCAAATTTTCATAGTGCCCAATTCTCTAAGCAAAGTGTCAGTACCATTGTCACTACTTCTGATGGTATGCATACTGTATAAAAGTGTTACACATACTCTCTGTTGTCTCTTTTTGATTTCTTGGAGTTTTCTCAATCCATGCAAGAAACTAGAATATCTGTAAATATTTGTATATGTTCCTGTAATGTAATTAAGGCCATCAGGGTCTCATCCTTGAGTTCTCAATTGCAAGAAGACATTTGGTTTCAGATACTATACCACACAAAATTTGTACCTCTTTGAAACATCAGTACATTTTAATTCTCTGATTGTGGGTCAGTAACTATATCTGTTAACTGCACACCTTTTAACTACAACAAAACAAAACTGAACATTAAAGAAATGTTTCACACTTGTAGTGATAAATAATGTAAGTGCCCTCCCATTCCCCATATAAAATAGTATACCTGTTAATTATCATAATCAGAGAAGTAAGTTGAGTGTTTCATAATTGCTGTTGGTAGATGCATCTCATTTCTGAATATTCTCACTCTTGTGCAAAGGTCTGCATTCACCATTGACTATTAGTAAAACAAAATACAAGTGTGCCGACTGATTTACTGCCATGAATTTACTAAACATGTATCAAAATTAAGAATATCCATGAATAATGTCACAGCATGATATCATGCAGAATGCAGGGATTCATGGAGGTCACTCTGATTGTCATACCAGGTGAGATGGAATGTTCACAACTCCTTGTACATATTTACGCAGTGAGAGAACAGCTGAATCTTATTGTCTGTTGCTGGTCTTGGTGTATGTAGGCTATAGTTTGTTCAGGGTTCCATTTGTGCCTATTGTCAAGCAGGATTGCAGAATACCTTAACCATTCTTACCATGTAATCTGAAAGTAATAGTGTAAGATGTATATTTTTATATACTGTTCTATTCCAAAATCGTTATCATATGAACACTTTTTTTTTAATTTCTGTGTGTTTAACTTAGGTGGAATGCAGGTAAATTATGACGTCCAAGAATATTCTTTGCATAGTTAAGTAAATTAGAAATATTAGTTTAACATTGGCATTGCCCATTGTTAAACATTTATGTATAATTCTCTTTTTCGTGCACTTTGAAATGAGGCTCAGGAATGGATGAACACAGTCAATACAGCAAAATTTAACAGATTGAGTGCAGATAAATATTTCCTTCAGCATGACATGGAAACATAGGTGGGACAAAAGTATATCTCAAAGCATTCTAATCCTTAGTGCCTGGTGAAATTGAGTGGCCACCTTCACTCTTACCACTGAGATATGAAATCTGTCTACACTCTGGACAGAAGATTGGGTGGCTCCAAAACCATTCTAGAGGCACTTGTGAAGATATAAATCCCTGCCTCTTTCAAAATGAGAACCGTGGTTGTCCAGCCCATAACAGGGCATTTAATTAACAGCTGCCATGTAATATTGAAATGTAATAATTTTCATGGCTGAGGTATGTGTGGGTAAACAGTTTAAGTAAATTTAGCACAGTAATAATAAACAGTATAATAAGAGTCAATTTAACACTATTATTTCCTATTCTTATCTAGACTGCTTGGTGCATATTAACAGTCATGCTGCAGTCATTGCAAATCTCATTTTCTCAAGAACAGGAACAGGATGGTTACAAAATTGTTGTATTCCTTCCTGCAGCAAATTGAGCCCTGACTTATACTTAATTATTCGATCCATGCTTCAATTTGATATCATTGTAATTCCATTTCAACTAATCAGCTCTTATTTTAGGTTCGGGTTCAGGCCAGCCCGTTAATGGCACCATTCCTAGCCTGCCTTCCCCAACCATGCCCAACTTCAACATGGCAGCACAGACCCCAAATGGGCAACCTGCTGGCTCCGATCCATCCGTCTACACTAATGGCATTCCGCAGACATATCCTGCGCGTAAGTATCTCAGCCACCTCACCCCATCACCCTATTCTCTTTGCAGATGGGCATGCCCATAAATTGTGTCTGATATGCTGCACTGTTATCATCTGTTCCAGCTTTTGAATTGTCGCTATTATCAGTTGCTTTCTTTAGTGTGATGAGGTCTTTTACAGTGACAGACTGGTGGGCACGTGGGAGAGCCAATGAAGTATTCATTAAAGGAATGAATGTAGTTTTTCATGTTTAATGGAAGACTGAATTTATTATGGCATAATACAATATTTTGAAAGAAAAATGCAGGACGAAGTGTCAGTTAATCTTGTGTATGAAATCCTTTCAGCTCTACAGTTTTCTCCATGTCTGATACCTAGTCATCGTAACAGATTTCTTTCATATATATATATATATATATATATATGTCCACTGCTGTTTCATTGCTTGGAATCTGTTTAACTCTTTAAATGCCGAGTTAAATCCCATCTGCCATTTACTGACATTATTAAGAGCTCACCCTATACTCCACATTAGCAGGATAAGGGTTAATGCATAGTATTTTCACCATATACCACAATGATGGGGACAAAAAAACATGTGATGATATATTCTTTTGTAATTCCAATACCTTTTTGCTTTGGCCAACATAAAATTGTTACAGTGTCAGATATGGAAGTTCAGGGACATGTACTTACACTCATACAATTATTTATGTATATGTTTCTTTGCATATTGCCATCACCAGCTGCATGCTGAGGTTATTAAAAAAACTTGTAGCATGCATTTTTGGTTGATCTGATAACATAAAATAAATTTGTTACAGAGCTTACATTTGAAATACCTTAACAGCTGAAAATATTCAGGGTAGTTTTAGGTAATTTTGTTACAGGTTAAAGGATGCCTTAGACGAGAAATGCACAAACAAATTACCCTCTGTTATATCTGTGTTCATCCATTCATGCCACATGAGAATATTTTACATTAATCTATTTCAGTTTAGCCTTGAGTGAATAGAATTTATCCTTGAGTAAATAGAATATACATGTACTTTTTTTAAACCTGACACCTTAATACTAGTCAGTATTATGTTTTGTGTCTTTAAAAAGTTGTTCCATAGCAGTAGCTTCCTATAACAAATGTTAAGTTACAAGACTATAAAGCACATATTGCAAATAACAACCCCATATGTGATTTTAATTAAATTGAAGACTATGGGTTCTCAGTAACTGAGAATTTCGGTGTAATAGCCTACCATCAATTAGGGAAAGCAACAAATAAGTGTCATGTATCACTGTATTTCAATATTTTCATGCTGTATTACAACTTGACTCATATTTGTGTTTTTAACACACACACATGCACTATGGTTTGACAAGTAATACTACATACTTAAAATATATATATATGTTTCTTTTTAGTATATATTGTCCCTCTTAGACATTTTGAATTTCACTAATTTACACACAAACTAACCTGTCCACATTCACAGATTGTTCTGGTCTATGTTATTGTAGGTGGTAAGGTAAATATAAGGCCCATTCAATAGGTAGATTTCCCTAGACTCTAACTCTGTGTTAATCAAGCATTTCATTTTTTGGTACATGATAGCATTTGTACTAAAGGTAACATGTAGTGGATGACACATGAGCCAAGTCAGATGCTCTTCAGGGGATAAATTTATGTGCAAGAGCAATGGTATTGGACTGCAAAGAAGTTTATACTGCAATTCAGTTTTATGGATGAAACACGTTTCCCATATCAGAATTCACCCCCCAGTTGATCAAGGAATATGGTGATGGCATAAGGAGAGTGAATAATGTCAGAAAATAGTGCAGAAGGTTCAAAAATATTTTATCACAGATAAATGATGATCACATCAGTTGGCACAGCACAAGAGGGACTGCTGTGAGCACAGCACACATGGAGGAACTGATTCTGGGCCGCTGAATTAACCCTAGGAAGGACGCCAATTTTACAGTGAGGAAGTTCAAGTGGCTGTTGATGAATGGTTGCGAAGGCAAAAGTCCAGACTGCCATGAAGGAATTTTCAAGTTTATATCATTATGGGACAAATACATCAGTGTGCATGGGGATTATGTTGAAAAACAATGGTGCTTCAGTGTTATAAACTAGCTACATTCAACATTGTAATGACTTCTTACTTAATCTTTATCACCTAGGGGACCTTACCTATTAAAAACTATAAATTTGCACCTTTATCCAAGCACTGTGCCATGTTGGCACATTGAAGGCATGGAGGTAAACTTGCATGTCTTCTAGACCTTGGCACTAGATGGAGGTGAGTGGCCTTCTTCACACAATGGTTAGGAATCTGGGTGAGTCATGGTGTAATTCGTGACAAGGTGGTTAACGATTTCCTTCCCCCTGATGTAAATTGAACCCCTGTTTGCAACCTCATAGCCAGTGGCTGTACTGGCTAAGCTGTCCCAGCATAAATGTTCAGGTGAACAGGTAAACTACATAACAGTCTAATTGCATGGAGCAGAGTCCTTCTTGAGCAACTAATAGTCGCTCAACTAGTCAGAAATTCCCTGCATTATAAAGAGCACAGAGTTTTATTACCATGTTTACAATAGTCTGCCACTTGTCCCTATCCTAAGCCAGATTAATCCAGTCCAAAACCTCTCATTCTCTTTCTTTCATATTTCTTTTTATATCCTCATATCTCCCACTAGGACTTCCAAGTGGTATCTTTCTATCAGCTCTAGCCACCAGAACCTTGTACACCTTTCTCTTCTCCCCCATACCTGCATATGCTCTGCTCATCTCATCCTTCTTAATTTTATCACCCAAATAATATTTGGTGAGGTGTACAGATAATAAAGCTGCTCATTATGAGGTCTGCAGCAGTCTCCTGTTACCTTGTCCCTCTTAGGCTCAAATATCTTCCTCAGCACTCTACTCTCAAACACCCTCATCCTTTGTTTCTCTCTAAATGTGAGAGACCAAGTTTTACACCTATACAAAACAATATGCTAAACTGTAGGTTTGTATGTTCTATGCTTTTTATTCGTAGATAGCAAAGTGGAAGAAACAAGATTCTGGATTGATCCGTTACAAGCATACCCTGAATTTAATGTGTGCTTAATTACTTTGTGCTTGCAATATTGACTTGTTAGTGGAATTTTATCAACATTTCTGAGGTTCCTGCTACCTCCATACTCAGAGATCCTTCAACCCTGATAATGGAAGCATGAGGAATCACACACCAAAAGACAGCAGTCTTCAAAATACATGATGATGGTAGATGTGTATTATAGCTTGATGCATAGTGTGACAGGAAATATAAATACAAGCCAAAATCTTGCTGCAGTGTGCATGACAATATGGTTGATTTTCAGGTCTGTTAAATTTATACTATTTTTTTTTGCATCATATTGCATGTAACCAAATACAGGTTACATTACATATCAAGATTTATTTCCCTGTTAAATTAATGTGGTGTTGCTACTTCACTTCTAGAATTATTCACAGGAACCTTTTATTGAATCTAATTGTTAACTTTTTGATTTGGTATGTTATTAAAAAATTTTGGTGTCTTTATTGAATCTTACATTTTCAGACACTACATTTACATTTATTGTATATTCACACCAGTGGAAGCAGCATATAAGTGATTAGGCATCACACCAGTCACTCTGTCTGCTATAAGTATGTACAGTGTAATGTTACAGCAGTTGTGGTAGGAATTTTAAAATGTATGTCAAAGGAAAGTTAATGTTAATGTATTGGAGTTACACAATTATTTGCTTCTTTTTATTAAGTGATTTCATCATTCATTCATTGTGCATGAAAAGAGTCATTGATTTTATGATAAAGCTAATGAAAGACTGTTTTCTTAGATATTTTTTAGTAGTAATTTAGTTCCCTGTATGAGAGATGTTTGAAAGTAATTGGACTAGGTAAGGAGTAGTATGTAAGTATAGCTTGCACATTATTAATATATAGAATGTTGGTGGAATATACTGTATTCATCTTGATTTAGAACAGAACTTTTTATCTATATGTAAGGTGACATATGAAATTCTCACAAAAGTTACAGTTAAGAATGCAGTCTTCTAGGATGAGATGACATGTGATCTGGTACAAATTTACCGACATTTTTAAGGGACATACATGCCATAATCTTCAGGTCAGATGGAATATGGAGACAGCAGACTGTCCAGAAATTTGGTGAATTTGTACCAGACTACTCAGCATACATCCTGGAAGACAGTATTCCTCTTTTAAGATCTTCCTGTGCATATTCTTCAGCACGGTTAGTCTCTTAATTTGCGAATCCAGTCAATACATATACTACCAGTATATTCTTTCAAGTTCCCCCCCCCCCATAGTATTATGTTAAAATTTTTACTGGTCGTATTCTATCATCTTTAATTTCACCTATGGTAAAAAATGGCAGAACCTGCATTCGTATAGCAAAATGTGTTTACCTGCCACTATTTTATACCATCAGAGATGAAGACTGTCTTTGTATGTGCTAACAGGAATTTATTATACAATAACACATTTTATTTTTAACCTGTCAATAAATTAACGTTTGACTGCTGGTTATGTCAGAATTAAATGTATGTACATTTATTAATGTGAATTCATAATGTCAGGCATTTAGGTATAATTTTTTTAATGTGTAAATTGTTTAAGTAAAAGTAGCATTTCATGCTTGAATATCTGTAACTTGAGTCCCATTATTTATTTTAACAGCACATGGACTTTTTCAGTTACAACCCAATGTATGTCACTCACAACTCACAGGAAGGTTTCTAGATTAATGACCTCAGTTCTCCCAAGAGCAACAAAACTATCAAATACTGGGGCCTCATTAAAACATATTTATTTGTTTGATCCTGGGCTTGTGATAAGTTTCTTCATGTAAATAGTGCTAATATTTATTTCAGAAATATACAATTTGCTACACTCATCTACTGCTGCTTTCAAAGGACTCTTATGATAAAGTATTTGTCTACATTCAGCCATATATCAAAAAAATATGTCTGCTATTCATTTATGACATACGAGGAAAGTAAAGTGTGTTTTGTATTTGCTAAACCATGATAATTAAGTTCTTTTAGTTGAAAGCAGTGACAGAAGAGCCTGACAGTTGCCTGTCGACCCCTTTGTTCATATTTGTGCACATCAGTTGTGGCTAAGGACCGAGATAACTTTTATGTAGATGCGCTCCACTTGTCCATTCCAGCACAGGGTCTGGCAAATGGAGAGGCCGCTCTGCAACATGCTGCGGCCTATCCTGGGATGCAGCCATATCCCGGAGTTGGTGAGTGAAGCTCTCTCTTTCCCTCTTGTGTTCTTTCTCTGACTTTATACAAGTACCTCTATTCCTACTTGCTGCCTCTATATGAAAACATCCAACACGTTTAACCAAACAATTGACTGGTTTGTGATCACATTCATGGTAGTATAAACAGTGAAATTGGAAGTGGAAATTACATAATTTGTAAATAATTAAAACAAAGAATATTTAATTTATTAAGATAAATAATCCATTGGCATGGGACTTATGTGTACCTACAACCAAAGTTTAATCCACAAAACTGATTCTTTAAGCAGACATAGTATTGCAGAATTAACTTTTAAAAATGTATAAGTTTCCCAGGGCACATGAATTTGGAGATTTATAGTACTGTGATATATTTTAATACACTGAACCAGAAGGTGTAATGAATTGTATGAGGAGATATGAAAGGGAAATTACGTGCTAAGGAAACAGTCTTATTCCCATGGATCTAAAAAATAGAAGAGATTTTAATTAGTGATTCTGTCATTGTGATTATTTAAAGTAACACTTTGTGGTGACTGTTCTCCTTCTGAATTCTTTATGGTGACTGACTGTCAGTATTAAGCTTTCTGACAAATTTACACATTGATTTAAATATTGGGAAATTTTTACAATAATAAAACATCATTAGTATTGAACAAGTATATTCCTTTTATATCACTGTAATTGTATGCCATAGTGATGTGAAATAAGTGACATGGCAGAGTAGATTAGAATATTGGCTTACAGTTATCTGTGGAGCAGTTCTAACACTAGTAACTTACTTACTTATTTACTTACTTACTTACTCACATACTTACATACTTGCTTGCTTACTTACTTACTTACTTGCTTTACTTACTTACTTACTTTACTTACTTACTTACTTACTTACTTACTCCATGGTGCAGAGTCCTTCTTGAGAAACTAACTGGTTTGCAGCTAGTCAAGAAATTCCCCGCATTTCACGCAACCCAAAGGTTCATTACCGCACTCACAAGCGTCCGCCACCTGTATCTGTCCTGGGCCAGCCCAATCCAGTCCATATACCCACATCCCACCTCCTGGAGATCCATCCTAATATTATCCACCCATCTATGCCTAGGTCTCCCCAGTGGTGTCTTTCCCTCCTGTTTCCCCACCAAGACCCTATACACCCCCCTCTCCTCACTCATACGTGCCACATGCCCATCCCATCTCATTCTTCTCGATTTTATCACCCGCACAATATTGGGTGAGGAGTACAAATCATTTAGCTCCTTGTTATGCAATATCCTCCATTCCCCCGTTATCTCATCCCTCCTAGGTCCAAATATTCTCCTCAACACCATGTTCTCAAACACCCTTAGCTTCCTTTTCTCCCACATTGTCGGCAACTAAGTTTCACACCCATACAAAACAACAGGCAAAATTATAGTTCTATATATCTTGATCTTTAAATTTTTGGGTAGCAACCTGGAAGACAAAAGGTTCTGCACAGAATGATAGCAAGCATTTCCTGACCTCAATCTGCTAATAATTTCTTCCAGAATAGAATTTTGATTTGTTAAAGTTGTTCCAAAATATTTAAACTCTTCCACCCTCTCGAAGGTACTATTATCATTCCTCACACTGTGAATTTGTCCTGCATTCTGATCTCGAGACATGACCATGTACTTAGTTTTATCGGCACTTACTTCCAGTCCAATCTCCCTAGTAGCAGCTACTAAAGTTTCTAACACACATGCAAATGTATCATAGTGGTCTGAGTGTTGTGAGAAACATAAAATGCTTATTGACACAATACATGTCTGAAGAGACTTAGTAAATCACAAAAACCTCAGTCATGAGTGTAACTCGCTGGGCTGATATTTGAAACCATGAATTTCAGGTGTATATTTCACTCAAAAGCATGCTGTAAGTTTAACCTTTTGGCGCCGGAATTATTTTTTTAAATTTTAGCACATCGTGTATATAAAATGTGAATAATACAGGAACCAAATATGTTAGAATTATGAAACAAACTTCATTTTGAAGAGAAAAAAACGGAGAGTATACACCATGTTTAAAATATTCGGTACCTATATTTGTTGAATAAATATATAAAATGCAACTTTCGAGGTTAGTGGTGCGGTACGTCAACTATAGTTGATGTTAGACGTCTAAACGTTAAACAACTTTTCCTTAAGCCCGATATGGGAAACCACCAGATCAAGCTTTATTCGCCCTCTTTATAAAGAAATTGCATATTCTGGTGACACCCTTGGCACTTATTCTGTCTAAAATATCACTTTCTTTTACCAAATGTCAGGGTAATTTCATTACATAGAACTCTTTCCAACATACACATTCAATTATGGATCTGCTTCACTTCCATGTACAAAGTGAACTTTTGGTTGGTTTTAAATAAGGATACATTCCTTAATTTTTCTTTTATGCTTTTTTCAAATTTTGCTGCTGTTGAGAGTCATTCAATAAGGAAAAATTTAAGCAAGTTTTCCAAAATTGTCCATGCAGCTCTGACTGTGGTTGGGAGTGGAAACAGACTCAACCATACACAGATCTTGTAGTGTATTTCACATTTTCTCTTCCATGCATCACAGTTCAATTACTAAAATATAAACAAACAAATGCACACAACTGTATTAGATTTACAATAATATTATTATAGCTACTAACTCCTACATGTTTCAGGCCTTATTGGCCCATCATCAGGGAGTACAGTGATTGTACAAAACATCTGCTTGGTATATTGGTCTCTTTCATGAAAAGGAACTGCTGGAAATTCTGCAGTGTAGAATATATAGAAGAGACAGAATTGTGCATAGTAAGTTGGAGAAGCTTGTTGATATGTTGAAGGTGTTCACAGTACCTGAAACATGTAGGAGTTAGTGGCTTTTATAGTATTATTTTAAATCTAATACAATTGTGTGCATTGATTATTTAATTTTAGAATTCTTTTTGTTTGTTTGGTAGAAATTTTATTATAGGTATAAAACCAGAGGTTACCTATATGAATAAATAAAAGTGACAACATAAGTCAACTAGGAATAATACTACTTCGTATAATTATCACATGTGATGTAACCTGATTATACAATGGATAGTTGATTATAAAATATGTTTACTATTATCAACAAACGTTAAGTTTGTAGAAACAGATTTATATACAAATATAAAAGTCAAACCTCTTAATTTGTTTGGTTGAACGTTTGTGGGATTGACAAGCATCTCACATGAGTTTCTTGGATAAGTTATAATTAACAGTGTTTTGCAGTACTTAAAACATCAGTAATACCTTTTTTGTAAAACATTTTTACGTCTATCACAGATCTTTTCTGTGGTGTAAAGTAACTTTTCCAAAAAAGTGAAATTATTATAAAGAACAGGATGGTAGCATTTGTCAGTGTAGGCTGTTTCTTTGGCATAAAATTTAAAACAGTATTCACATATATGTGCTCACTGTTGAGGGAATCATATATGCGTAGGTTCACTCACCCCAGATGTAAATATGAGCATTTGTACAAGTAAGATAAGAGACCAGAAACAATTAATTTAGTACAGCATAATATTACACGTTTATTACATTGAATTTTCCCTTGGGAGACTGAGAATAAAAGATTTTACAAGAACACAGTTTTTTTTTTTCAAAATAATGGTTTTGAAGCAAAGATTATTAAATTAATCAAAATGGGTTAATAAATATTAGTGCTGAACGTATTGCATTCTTTAATTGAAACTTTACAATGAATTTCAAGTGAGAGGTGCTTTTTACTAGGTCGATCTGTGCATATGCGTGTATGTATGGTTGTTTGTTTGTTTGTTTGTCTGTCTGTTTGTTTGTTAGTTACCTGTCTATCTGTCTCTTAGCTGTGGTCTTGTGTATGCGTGTTAGAAAATTCCCCTCTTAGAGCCTGCCTGGTTTCATTACTGTATAATTCTTTGACAATTTTTTTTTTTACTTTTTAAATTGAATTCTTGAGACTTGAATATTATTTGTTTTAAATACTTTTGAACTCTGACAATCTAATAAATGAATACCAGGCAGAAAATCTTAAAAATATTTAGAGCTTTAATGTTTTCTTTGAGGCTTAATTTTATTGTGTATGTACATTGCACAGCATTAGAGAGAACAATGGAATGCAAGATGTAGATACTTTCACATAAAAGACACATTTTTTCTTGTATATAGTTTCCAATAATAAGTCATTAAAATGTCAATATGCATACACACATAAATTGGACCATTGTTATTTTGTGCTGGAAAGATGAATGTACTCTCTTTCATGCTTGCTTCTCTTTGCATGGTTATGTTTCTTCCATTTGCATACATATATATTGCTTCAAATTGTTAAAATTTTTCCTTTGCTTTGCTTCTTCTGTTGAATTGTGTTTTGAAACAATAACACCTGGCTGATAGCCATGATTGTGAGAACATGAACACATCATGAAATTTGTTTTAATTAAAAAGAGTAACATTTCCAAGACATATTATAACTTTCCTTCGTATAAACAGAAGTACTTTAGTAGCGTCAAAAAACATAAACCCAAGATGCCATTCATTCCCCAGTCCTAGTCTGATCTCTCAAACAAAAAATGAAATTTCTAATGGAGATTGATAGAAAACATGTCACAATTTAGTAAGAGAGCGGATGACAGTGCCAGTCATTGAGATATGTGAATTCTATAACAAATATTGCAGGACTCACATGTTACCAAAACATAGCTATGGGAACTTATAGTGACTACTTTACTTCTAGTACTGGTACAGATGCTTTGATCTTTGTTGAGGCTGACTAGTTCAAGTTCTGACTGTATTAAATTTGCCTCATATAATCTCTCACCACAACTTCATTGTTGATGGCAGAAAACTGAAAATTACAAATGTAGGGTGGCCTAGTGAGATGATTCTTGTGGTATATTTAATAAGCATCTGTCAACTAATCCAGAAGTTCATAGTAGAGGCGTGCATGGACGTGATGGTACCATCAGCCTCTGTCCCTGTAACATAGGCAGGCTAACAACAGGACAAAGTTGTGAACGGTATAATGTGAGTGTGGAAAAGTAAATATTGCATAAATCATAATTTAAATTCTGTTTCAAATTGAAACTATAATATAATAATTTCATTAGTGTCATGCTGTACAAAAATACTGCATACTGTAATATAATATTTCCATCAAGCTAATTTGCAATTGCATTGGAAATAAAAATGTGTTATTACTGCAGGGCTGAATTCAAAAAAATAATATGAGACTGAATTTAAAGAGGAGCCATAGAACAGTTGATTGGTCTGAAAATATTTGTAAGCATTAGTGGTCTATTACAGGAATGTGTACATTAATTTCATTATGTCCTGTTGAAACATTTCTTAAGAATATCTTCCGCAATGTATACATTTTTTTTGGCTACTTTAATAGTGCTAAAAGCTACCAGTCAGGTAGGATACAGTGAAATTTAACGACTAATGAGTGTGAAGTCTGTAACCCTGTGCTTGAAATATTATTTGAAATATTTTCTTTTCAAGAAACTCTCTTGTCATAGACTTTATGTGAAAGGTCTTATACAGTCAGTGACCAGATCCACAAACATAGTCAAATCCTGTTTATCCATATATGCTAAACTGTGTATTACAATAGGCAATATCTAATTATGTTGTGCTCACAAACAATCCATAGAGCCAACATATGGGGTTCATTATTGTAGCTCTTGTAAGGTTTTTTATACTTGTTTCACAAGATTTGGATCAAAATAAATAATATTTAAATAATTTGCAAAAGTCAGTGTTGATATTTATTATTGTAAATATTTTACCTCTTAAGGTTTTAAAATAATGAATATTATTTTAACTAAAATATTTAACAAAAATTGAATTCAGAATATATCTAACCCTTTGAAGACTGAAATTAATTTGAGTTATACATATATAATCTCATTTTTAACTCAAAAAGAATACAGACCATGTGTATTGGAAACACTACCTGGTTAATGCTGTTTAGAGAAAAAATCAGTGTTTGTTGTGAGAATCTTATGAAATACATAAACGCACTATGTAACACAACGTAAAGTTTCCAAATGTTAAAGCAGGTGGTACACATTGTTGCCACTCAGCTTTTAATTGATTTAACATAACCTTTTAAAACTGTGAATCTCAGGTCATTCAAACTTCCTACCGACCACTTCTGTGCCCTTCTAACTTCCCATTGGCAAATAAATGGAGGACATTATAACAACGATTATTATTTTGGTGTGTTCTCCCTTCTCTTCTGGCAGCGTACCCCGCTGCTGCAGTTTACGGCCAGTTCCCGCAGGCCATTCCCCAACCGATGTCCACCGTCCCCCCTACGCAAAGGGAAGGTAAGAAAAATAAGGAACAAAAGGAAAAAGTAAATCAATCTGCAAAATTTATGCCATGAATTATATTATTTAAACTATAACATTCAGTGGTGCAAAAAGTCCTCCATATATAACCTTTGTCTGTGCCAGTCCTTTTACTCCTGTGAAGTAAATTGATTCAGATTTGTGGATGCTTATTATTTCCAGTAACAATATTAACTTTTATTTTTATGTATAGTGTAAAAAATAATTGCAGAATATAAGGTAACAAACACCCTGATGCCAAGAACTTTATTCTGACTTTGGTGTATAGATCGTAGATGGGTAGTAGATGGTATATGTCAGACCTCCACATGATTACCATTGACATTTAAACATTTGTCTTACTGTCGCACCAAGGCTTGTATCTTGGCATAGAAGAATTCCGTGTCAAGTGTATTTAACCTGGAGGTGACAGCTTGCTTTATGTTGGCATATGTTGCAAATTGTTTGCCAGTCAGGTGTTTCTTAAGGGGTCCAAAAAGATAGAAATCAATGGACATGAGATTGGGACTCTTGGGAGCATGGTCTGTAATTATTCAGCTGTTGCACCATAACCAGCCACAAGTCCAATTCGCAGATTGGCAGTATGATGCCCGATGACTTACATCTGTTTGGACCCCTTAAGAAGCATTTGGCTACCAAGCAGTTTGCAGCAGATACTGATGGGAAGCAAACTGTTACCTGGTTACAGCCATTTGAAACCGATTTTTATATCATTATACACAAGCCTTGGTGCCACAGTTGTACAAATATGTGAGTGGTGACTATATCTAAGTCTCATATGTACCATCTGTTACCCATGTATCATGTATATATAGAAGTCAGAATAAAGTTCTTGACATTAGAGTGCTTGTTGCCATCTTTCATAAACTTCCTTGTATATTACATTTTCCCATCTGAAACCTTAACTTAGTGCTGTAAGCTGATTACATTGCAGTAACTAAATGTGAATATATATTCATAGTGGAGTGTGTTGGTATTTAATTACTTAGTCTGTTCTTTTAAACATATAGAGTTTAACATAAGTCTGAATGTAAGAGGTCCATCAGGGACAATGTCATTTATCTTTGCTGTTCAGAAATATGAGAAAATTAATTGAGTAAACATGCCCAATAATGTCAGTTTCATCTTAGGACCTGCAGGAAAATTGCAAAAACATTTGCTAAATGTTAAAGCCACATAAATTATTGCAGTATCTTGTGTATGAAGCAGTCCAGCAGTGATAAAATATAAATGAGCTATATATCTGTTAGGGTCCAAAAGGCCCAGATCTTAGTTAAACTCTGTATATCAGAACAAAACAATCTAGGATTCCTAAATCCATACATACCCATAACACTGTAAATAGACGACTGCCTTTAATTTCTTAAGTTAATATACAAATATGTATGTGTCTTTGTTGTCACACTTATGTTAGTTTATCCGTTAATATAAGGATTCACTTCTGATGTATAAATGCAGAGTATCTAATTTAAGAGCGTGCTGGATTCCATTAGTCATTACGGTAAGCTTTTCAAATACTAATGCAGCAGGTACTGAAGTTTCATGGCCTGTTTTTCCCAGAAATCTAACTTCCCTCATTTTACAGCAGTCATGATTTGGCAACAGTCCACTTCCGTTCATGCCTTACACCTTAAGAAGATTTTTCTGAATGTATGACGAAGGCATTACGTGGTGATAACTGAAATTTCTTTCTGAATATTTGTTTTCTATTCTGGCAGACAATAAGGATTATTCACACAAATAAACCTAATCCTTTAATGTACCCCACATATAGAAGTCACATGAATATAAAATTCATTAACACAAAGGACACTGTCCTTAACTAACTTACTGGAAACTGTAGTTAAATGTCCTTGGAATTATTGGCCATGTGTGTGTGTGCATTGTCTAGCAGTAGAAGCCTATAAAAGTTTGTTTTCTTCGCTAAATTGGTTGAAGGCATGTCCCAGAACTAACCTCACATATCATTCAGAATTCTTTAATTGTTTCCTATTCATCTCTGAGCACTGATTTTGTACCAACTTTCAGTTTTCAGTTCAAGTAAAGGCCAAAGATTAAAGTTTTCTCCTGTTACCATTTCTTCGTTTCCAAGAATTGTAATGTCTTCATTATATGTTCAAGCACTCCACCAAGTGTCATTCTTGGACTGCTTGACACTGAAGATGAAGGCATTAAATTCCTTTGAAAGTGTCCAGTGAGACAGTGTGTCATCCCAAAAGACTTGAATATTCAGCAACACTGATAAGAGAACCTTAAATCTCGCAGGGAAGGGCATATCATAAAAAATATGAGGGTTGTCTGTCCACATATATATATTATTGCAAATGTTCACACATCCACTTACGTCAAAACCATGCCCTATTAGCACAGAATGTAAATTCTGAGCCACTGATTCGTGACACCACGTAAAATTTAGAATTTTCAGTTTATAGTCTGGTAACAGAAGACTGTGTTATATCACTTTGTAAGATTATGATTTTAACACTTTTGTTGCAGCATGAACTGTAATGTTTAGAATTCCAACTTGAAGAGGCCAGAGACATAATATTTTCCTTGGGGTTACTTCTAATAAGGAGCAATTATCAAAAAGTTTCCATTTTGTTAAAACATGTGTCTACTAGTTTTTCTTGTTTGTGCAACTGAACTTGATGTTCAGAACCTTCATTTGTTGAGGATTCAGGTCTTCTGACATGTGATAGTATATCATTGGGTTAGTGTTTCACAACATTTTGAAGAATTGTAGTGCTTTCAACTTACAGAATTGAGGGGTCCAAGAAGAATGGACCACTCTTAGACCTGTTAACCCTTGAAGATGAAAGAATTGGTACCTCACTTTGAAATGTTGGGAAACACTAACCCAGCAACACAGGATTAAAACACTAACCCAGCAACACAGGATAACATGCAAGAAGACATGAATTCTCAACAAAGAAGCCTGAGAAAATCTCAAATCAGGCATTGCAGTCTTTGTTTTACATGTCACTGCCCTATCAAGATACTTTCTGTAAAACATATTTCAACATTTCCTCCATTAAGAACGTTATATCAAAATAATGAGAAGAAATATTCAAAGGTAACATTTAATTTACCTTAGTCCACAACATAGACCATAGTGCCACTCACCTGATTCATGAGGAAAACTAATGTTAGGTTTCTTGTGATTCAGCAAGACAACACAGTTTATCATACAGCCATCAGCTTTTCAAGAGACCCATGTAAAGAGTACGGTGATGGGACGTAATGATTTAATAGTAAAAATTCGACTTACCTTCAACAAATTATCAAGAAAATTATTTTCTCTTAAATTGGATTCCCTGTACATATACACAGTTAAGTCCTGCATAATTCTGTTTTGTTATATCCATGTAGAATTTCTATAAAAACTTTTTGCACCTCTGCTAAACTCTCAATATTAAGAGTGTATTACAGAAAAGGAAATACAAGAAAAAGCTGTTATAAAAACAATTATATAAGAAGTTTATGGTATTTAAAAACCCCACAGCTTCAAGTACTGTACAAAAGTTTTACTGTTTATTATTATTATTATTATTATCATCATCATCATCATCATCATCATTCCCTGTTGTTTCCAAAATTATTTATAAAAATCGGAAATAACAGCACTGAATGGGCTTTCATATGACAGAACACGCTACATAACAATGGAACATATAATAAACTAATGAAACTTTTGTACAAAGCCTTTTCTGTTGCAAAAAGAAATATATATATACACACATACATATATATATATATTTGATAGTGTAAATGCAGGGTGATAGAAATGTATGTATGTGTGTGCGTGAGTGAATGTTTTTTATGTGTAAGGCATATAAGAGACATTTTGGTGCATTAATGCATTGCATTACTTTTTAATTAACATACAGTGTCTGTGTCTATTAATTTATTTTTTAACTTGCATTCTATGTGAATGTCAAAGCATTACTTTATATTCAGATTTTAATTTGTTAGGTTCATTTATTTATTTTTGGCGCAAAAAAATGGTGCTGTTCACTTTTTTAATATTCCGCCGTTGTTCCTATTGTTGATGTTTTGTTGTTCCCAGTGTAATGCCCAACCTATTGTTTGTTTGTGTGTTCTTTTCTAATTAATAACTAGTTTTTCTTTTATTTGGCTAATGATCAGTGATGGTGTCTATCATGTAACTTTACACTGTAAATAAATCGCCACAGGCTTCTGATTTAACGTAAGTGGCTGGCACAAGGAATAACATCACTACAGTGGAATCATTGTTACGCTACTAAAGGTTGGTTGTATTTACTACTTATTTAATACTTACTTTTTTTTTTATTTTATTCTGCATTTTATTGTAATCAAGAATGAACTGTGGGTATTGCTGATCTGTACATTAAGAACAGTGTGTATCCTCTATGGGTGACTCACTAACCTTAATTCTAAAAACATATGATTACTTTTCATTCTTGGGTTATTTAACAACACTGTTTTAGTAGCAGAGGATTTTTAGCTGTGAATCTGATGAGATCATGAATGATGAATAAAAAAGAGTTTTACAGGAGCAATCATGGCCTTTTTAAAGATGTCAAACAGTACTGGCCTGCAAGTTACTGCAGAAATATATAAATCTCTTTCTTACGTCGTTGAATATTACCGTGTATGTCTTTATTCAATCACAAACATCACATTTTGTTGTTTGGACTTTTGTGACCTATAAATCTCTGTCCGGTACCTGGGTACATGGCCAGGTTTCAAAATGTAAACCTTCTGAATACAAATCTAAATTATATGCACTCCACCAAAGTGTTCTGAAATTAGATTTTGTCCAACATTTAATGTAAAAAAAAATTTACTTACCTGAAAGAAAGATATTTAACCCAAATTTTGTTTTTCCTTCTTTAAATACTTAAAATGGCACCAAGCCATAAAATGTTATTAGCTAAACGCGAACTAAGAAAGAATACTACATGTGAAAATTTTAAAATGTCGTTTAGACAAAACTGACATGAAACATTCGGTCCTGTTTTGCTTGAAATATGGAATGGTAAAAGTGAACCAGTTTTTCCACTCTCAGAATTTTGCAGATATGACACCTATTCTCATACACACACTTCAAGGCTGTCTTCATTTGAAGAATGTGTTGACTGTCACCATCTTCCACTACTAGTGCCAAGCCCTGGAAGATATAAATTCCATCACCAACTTTACTTTACAATCAGTTTCTCAGACACTCTCTGCATAACATATTAAAATTATTAGAATCATAATTATTAATTTAATTAAGATACATGTAGTTATATACATAAACTCTTGAATCTACTTAAGTAGTTGTTTCTTTCATGCCAACGATTTGGTAAATATGTTATCCTTGAATATTTGGAATAATTTTGAATATTAAATTATCATGAACATGATGTGGGAATCCTACTGCAGGATCTTTTCATTTTCGTGTACACATACCTTCTGGTGCAACAGTTCATTACCAGATAAGACAGTATCAATGAAAGAAAAACAGTCCATCCATACATACACTATTTAGGTTGGCAGATGAGGCTCTAAGACTTAGTGTGGATATCATAAATATTTCCATTTCTCGCATTTGATGTGAATGAAGACAGTGCCCTCTGTTGTCTTTACTAAGAACATTGCTTTTCTTTTATTTTGAGTAACTGCATGACATTCTTTGAGAATTTTCTATTTTTTATGAAATCTTGTAGTTAATTGCCATGTTCACAAGGAAAGATATTTTATTTAAGTCCCAGATGAAATGAACGAACCTAGAATATTCTTAAAGAATTATTTCATGCTACTTTCATACTTTCATTTATTCAGTATTCCAAAGATCCACCAAAATGGATATAGAATTTGTCATTAAAATAACAATACGCACAGTACAGAATGAGTCTTGACAATAAAATACAAATAATAATAATTTTATAAATACAGTACATTTGTAAGACGTCAGGTTTATACAATGAAATTAAATCAGCTCATAATAGACAATCAGTGAATACTTCTATAATGTACAAAGACAGAACCTCCAAACTAATACCAATATAATAAAGAATTTTGTGATACAGTACATAATTCATGATTGATTAAAGGACTCTTCCAATGTATAAAATGAATAAGTGTATAAAAATTGTTTCAGAACAAATTTAAACTTTTTTAGGTTACAAGCATCTTTCTTAATCTCCAAGGGTAAATTATTAAAGATTTTTATCCCCGATTAATAAGCTCATTTTGGATATATGGTTAAGTTTGCTTGGGACAGGTATAAATTATTTCTTTGTCTCATGTCTTTATTGTGATTTTCAGTGTTTCTTGAGAAAAGGTTTTTGTTTTGAACTACAAAGATTAATAAAAATAATAGATATTGTGATGTCAGAGGCAAAATTTGTATTTCTTAATTAAATTTCTACATGAAACTCTATTTCCACAACCTTCCATAATTCTAATAGCCATTTTTTTCCATGGTAAAAATTGTGGAACTATGTGATGAGTTTCCCCAAAATATAATTCCATAACATGATATGATAAACTAACTGCAAGCAAAACTGTTAGTTTTATGAATATACAAAACAAAACAGTCTTCTTTTTAAGACCTGACTGTACATGGTGACACAGAGTTTGGCACTCTTGCTTTGTAGAAAAGAAGTTTCAGTTTTTAATTCTCATCTAGTGGCTTCCTCCTTTGGCTGGAATTTCCATAAGTTTCTGCTATCATTGCAAGCATCCATTGTTGATATCTTAAAATAGGCCATGAACACTTAACTTCCAAATTTATTCTCATTCACTTCTTTCATACTTGGGGCTATGTAAATTATGCATTTAACAAATAATAGAATAAACAAAAAAATGAGTAATATAAACAATACCACCCCCAAAAATGTTGTATTCCATATCCACCCAGCACAAAATAAAAAAAGAATAATTCTGGCAAAATCATTCTGCTGATTTCATGGAATGGTTAAAATTGACTAATCTCTTAGATCAGCACTTTAATTACTGCTAATAGATATTAAAATCTCACTGCTATAATGTTGAAAAAGATGAAGGAACATTTGTTTGTTTTAAAATCCCATTTTACTTGATTCCTGTTATCTTATGGGGAGAACTCTCTCACACTTTATTAAGATGGCAACTTTCAATCCTGTCATTGCCCACGGACATCTGTTATGGAATAAAGGAACTAAGAAATTTGTATTTTGGTGTATTGCATATTTTATTCTTTTTGACAGAATTCCAAATCTGACAGAAGACAGAGGCAGGAAACTGTATTCATAATATGAATTCATTAATGAGACACTGTGCTAATGGAACATAAATGCTGTACATCACATAACAAATCAAAAGCCTGCCATTGGGCCATGTTCTGAACTAACTGAATCAAATGATGGCTGTCTTTTTTGTTTCTGCATCATGTCGTGGATGAATCTTGCATCATTTCGGAGGAATTAACTGCCCACTTCTTGAGGTTGACTGAGCTGATTTAACCACTAATGTGTTCACGTGTATTTGTTGTGCTATGTGTGTATCGCTGTTTTTACTTTAGATGCCAGACTGCTGGCTAGAAGTCGGTATTCGAAAAGTCCTGTGACCGTACTCCTTGACACAGGTTTTACTTGGTTTCCCTGTGTCTATAAACAATGCTGAGATGGTTCCCAAAACTTCCAAGTTTTCACTACATGCTTCTCATATAGCCTTCCCAACATAAATTTATTAGTAACCAGTTTCATATTTTGTATACATGTAAAATAACCACTGCCACCTGGTGACAAACCAATTGCAGTTTATTATTATTATTATTATTATTATCATCATCGCCGCCGCCGCCGTCGTCGTCGTCATCATCATCATCATCATCATCATTATTATTACTATTAAATGATGCAGAAACCAAATAGAAGATTGATAAATAATCAACATGCATACCTCAAAACCTTTACAGTTGAATCAAGTATACAGTCTACTTGAAGTTTGTCTAAGTTTCATATTAATTTCATTTCATTTCATTTCATAATGCTGTCCATCCTGTAGTCCCTTCTGTGGCCACATTACACAAAAGTTCTCCAGTAATTCTACAGGCTTCATGTCTCCCCGTGAGAGGTACACATTGAAACAGTCAAGACCCACATAATTTCATTTAATGTAACCAAAGAACCATACTGGAACTCTGTGTCAGAGTTCTTCACTGTGCTACTTCCATTGCTCCCCATACACTTAACTATACCTAAATCCAAACACTTTCCTTAGCACTTTGTTTTCAAGTACCTGAATTACATGCTTTCTGTTCATAGTAATAGACAAGTTTTACAACCAGACACAACAATAAGTAAAATAAATTTGAATCTATATTGCAATTTTTTTCTTAAATTAGTTTCAATGGAAATCATGACTGTGTTTTATTGTTGTTTCTAAATGTGTGGATTATAAATATGTACTGTCAAAGGACTTACATTTATTGTTTTCTGAATGTGTTGCACGTGTCATTATATTTCCATGTTCTCAATTTTCTGTCATCCACAAGTCAAATCTCTTTTTTAGATTTTCACAATATTTTTGGCCAATTATTGGAATTTGGATCACAACCACAATAGATATCCGTTCCAAATGTGGCAAACTTAGAATATTTTGCAACAGTAGCAGGCAATCAAAATTGTATTTCTGTTGAAATTAAAAACAGGTGAAATTCAGGAAATGCTCCCTACCCTTCAGTTTGGAAATTTTTGTGTTACAGATGTCTATCTGCATTAAAATAAGCAGTGTTATAATTTTACCTAGTGTTTTGTATGGGTGTGAAGCTTGGTCTTTCACTCTATACACTCTTTAAACCTTGTGTTCCATTCTTCACTGTTAATACACTGGTCTGAGTGCATCAGAGTACAAGGAATTCGAGTTGTGTGCCAAAAGGTTAAATGTTTTCTTCATAACAGTGCTGTTTTTCAGCATTCTCTGATCATGCTAGCAAAACCCATATCCATACACTTCTGATTTTTTGTTTTGAATTTTGTTATAAATACACAATGTAGCTGTAATATAAGGAAAAGCAGAGACCTACATCCTCATACATAATTTTTTTTTTAAATTACTGTTACCTGGGATGTTATGATGTGCAGTTGTGTAACTAGTTCCTCACGATCTGGACAAACTTCTGCCTCCATCCTGCGAGTAGAAGAGGAAACTATGCTGAAGTATAGAGGACTGACACAGGGATGGTTGGGAAGGCCACAAGGTGGCAAGCAAGAGATTGGAGCCTGTGATACATAAAGAGACAAGTCCAAAACATTTAAAGGACAGGAGGTGATAAATGTTGGAGGAGATAATGCAATGATAAAAAAAATCTTGCATAATTTTCCTCCAAGAATTTCATATGATCCAGCTTCTTCCAAGTCTTACTTCTTAAAGTGCATGAATTTTATTTTTGTACAGCCATTGAAAGGTAAATCGCATCCTAGAAGAGTCCATGGAGTCCTAGAGGAGGAACAGAGGTATAGCTCTATTTGGTGCTAGATGGGGGTTGGTGGTCATCACTATGCCTCAACCGCTTTACCCCCGGGAAAGAGACCCATTAATCCTTGTAAAGGAAGCTGAGTTGACTTCAGGGCCAGTCTTGATGGTTGTGGAAAAATCTCAACTCCCTCTAGCATTCAATCCCTGGGCTGTGCAACCCATTGCAAGCTAATAAACCAGCACACTTCATACAGCCATTGGTTATCCCAAATGTCTCTGCCTTGTATCTAAGTCATCTTTCCAATCGCTTAATTATAGTGGTTAATCAAGACTATTAAATTTACTTCAGACTGGGAAACTGATTTCATTTATATTTTAAAATCACATGGATCAGATCACACAAGTCTGCAAAATCTTAAGAATAAACCAAATGTAAAGATGTAAATGAATAACATATTTAATGTGTGTAAAAAATATGTGATGTCTTTATCAGGCAGTAAGAAGATGACAGTATTCTTCAGTCATCAACATGACAACCTCCAAATCTCACATGACATAACCAAGTTTCCAATGTATAAGTCTTAAAATACAATTTTCACCCATATTACATTAATAAATAAAATATAAACTTATCTTTATTAACTGATGTGAGTGAACTTGGAACAGATAATGTGTGTAATTTAATCATTCTCATAAGAACAGTCTTGCAAGTCATGTGTGTTCATGGAACTAAACAATTAAAACTAACTATAATATGTATGATTTGAGGTTTCCACAGCAGTTCTGTGGAGGATCTAGGTCTGCTGTGATGTGATGCTCTGTCACTGAGTTAGGGTTTCCTGATGCTTGGAAGAACATAGTGCCTTCATCTTGAAGGGTTGATGGGATGTGACATTTTGTCACCGGATTATTGTTTCCTAACCTTCATATGAAAATAGTGCCTTCATATTCAAGTATCCCATTCTTCTTTAACACCTCAGTGCTTGAAGATGAGCAAAAAAATCATTTGAGACATCAAGAAACACCAACCCATCAACACAGTGTCACATCCCAGAAGACTTGAATCTTTAAATATGGTATTATGACATACTTTACAACCCCAGTTTCTTTTTATGTGAATTAATTCTCTCATCTACCTTTTGAGCAGTACTAATGAACAGTTTGTTGTTTGAAATGTTTTCCTTTATAGTCATAAGCAGCTTCCAGTGCCAGTCACAAAATACCAAGTTGTGGGAAATTGAATAAATTTTCTTACAAAGTGCATTATATCTCGCGCATGAGTAATTCAGATGGCAGTTTTGTTACTTATAACTTGTTCACTGTATCAACCCATTAAGTAACTAGAATTTGTGGTACAAATAATAAGTGTTTTGTAAATTAGGATACAACTTTAAAAAGTATATATTGCTCGATTCATTACAAAATCAGTAGAAATCATTAACTATTCATGCACATAGGAGTAAAATTTCATGTCACAATTGAGGTTATGGTATAGGATTCCTTCATTTCTCCTGATAGAATGTACAATATACTTTCAAGATTCACTGAAAATGGAGGCGGCAGGCTTGTTCCAAAATGTTCAAAACTGTTCACAAAACTACATGATTTCACATCCCTAAAGACTGTAATCTTTATTTTTCACATGTCCAGTTAGTATTTATCACCTAATAATTACTCTTGACTCAGGATGTCTTCAACAGATTTTTAGCTGCATGTTAATGCTATGATGTTAAGACGCAATATGCAAAACATTAACTTTCTTCAAGATTTTAATAAATTCATGTTTCATATTTATTTTAAAGACCCTCATCATTCTCTCTGATCTCACAGCAAAATGAGAACAAAATTAAACAAGTGAAATAATGTACCTTAAATGTAGCCTTCAAAAGGAAGATTTTATTGTTGATACAGTGTTTTCGGTAGATCAGCAATATCTGAGTCCATTAAGGCAGTGAAATTAGTTCTGCACTGATCTCTGCTTGTCTGTCTGTTTGTCTGGCATAGGCTGCTCCATCTCAGGACCAGAAGGCTGCAACCTTTTCATCTACCATTTACCTCAGGAGTTTGGCGATGCTGAACTGATGCAGATGTTCTTACCATTTGGGAATGTTATCAGTTCCAAGGTGTTCATTGACCGCGCCACCAACCAGAGCAAATGCTTTGGTAAATAATACAACCACATGTTTCTTTTCATTGTGTTGCACAAGAATCTTGTTCTTCATTCACATACAAAAGTAAATTAATATTATCACTGAATGTAAGACAGCTGCTCGTCTGAAGGGCTTTCTTCCTTTTTCTGCCATTGTCAAAATTTAATTACATTGGCAGCTTTCTTTGTAAGTAAATGCAGTGTGTAATGTAACATTTTATATTATGTAAGTAAATATACATAATATATCTTATTTATTCCTGTTGTTTTATTTTCAGGTTTTGTATCATTTGACAACCCAGCAAGCGCCCAAGCTGCCATTCAAGCCATGAATGGTTTCCAGATAGGCATGAAGCGGCTCAAAGTGCAGTTGAAGAGGCCCAAGGATGCCAATCGCCCTTACTAACCCCCACTGTAGCCTAGCCGCTGCAGCAGCAGCTACCATCTTGCACAGGTGCGCCAGAACAATGACAAAAATATATGTTTGGTACTCCTGCAACTAAGCAAAGTCCATGTGCTAAACAATAATGTCTGAAACGTTTCTTTCTTAGCTGTACTTAGAAATGACCACAGACAATTATATATCTCTCACCATATTTCTTCACATAATACAATTCATTCCATACTTTATTCTGCTAAAGACAATTTTAAGAAACATACAGACTGGTAATTCTTCACTTTTCACAAAAGAAACAACCATCAAATCTTCATTTATGTTTCAATACCATTTTTGTATGGTGTGGAATTAGCCTGATAATATTTTTGCAGTTGAAACAAAACAAGTTATAAAATCATGTGTACTGCAAACCCTTTTATAGGTACACCATAATAGATTATGCATTACGGAAGCAGAAACAGAGTGTAGTACAAACACAGTTTTCTTTTTTGGGTTATAATTCTTCAGGTGACTGCAGCTGTTCACTTTAACTGTATATACTCACACATACATAATATTTATCAAAATAATTCTAATTTCAGTATGCTTAGACATATAAATACAGTCATATAAATGCAAAAACTATGTAATTAAAAATATATATGTACAAGTTTAGAAATGTTCTTAGCAGACACAGTCAGAATTTCAGAGTAGTGAAGAATGATCTAGACCTCAGGCGAATAAGAAAATTCCAGGTGAATCTGATAAGTATAAATACAGTATTGTAATTATTATAGCTACATTTCAAAAAAAAAAACATCAGGTATAAGTTACATGCTATACAATAATAATTTCATATTTGTAACAACTAAATACGAAAATAGAGGAATAATTCAAGGGACTGCTTGAAATTTGTTTCATTAGATTTGGATAACATGACTGAATATGTAGTTTCCATAGTGGAATTAATTTTCATTGTAGAGGCTCGGATAATCCCAATACTATACACTGAATGTGCCTTATCTTTGTTTGTGCTCATGGACTATGCTTTGCAGTCAGGTTCCAGTGTCAAAGCTAGTTTCATAATTTTATTATAATGTGTTCATGTTGTAAAGATTCCTCTCCTCAGCTTTCACTGCAAGAAAAATTCACAATAGCTTACACTGGATGAAAGGAGGTATTTACATTTTTTTGTGTATACCAGAAGTTTTATTTTCAGTTGTTTCAATTGTCCTCAAGAAGCTACAATCGTGCTGTGCTGCTTCTATTCAGTTGTTGTGGTCCATACTCAGATATTCTCCATCTTTAACATAAATTTCAATTAGACTTGCTAACAATCTTTCCTAAAAATTTCGTAATATTTAGGATGAAAAGTTGTCTTTCTGCAAACAAAATTTCAATAATTATTTCTTAAATACTTATTTGTGGAGGGGAAATGACACAAGCAAATTTGAGTTCTTAAGTATATATGATTAATGCAAGGTTTCTAAACAAAATATAGACCAGAACATGATCTGATTTTCTTTGAATTATCATTTGTTTCTGCCCAGAAGCTACTTACAGCATGCTGAGTCCTGCGTTAGAAAATATTGCATCAAGTAGAACACTAATCTTATTCATACATTAACAATAAGTTCCAAATCAAAATAGAAATTATGAGTTTTTTTGAGGCATTATAAAACCCCCTAATGGTGGAAGTCAGTTTATGCCAGTTAATTTCACTGATGACACAAAACATGGAGAGAATTGTACCGTTTCTGTAATCCAAAAATATATTTATTTCTTTACTTTATGTCAGATAATCTTAGGAGCAATCCAGCTTGTGGTGTCTGCACACTTACAAGATAAAAACGAGCAGTGGTCTTCCTTCAGTCTGAAATGTAATGCATTAAGCCACAGAAAATTTACATTTAAAATTGTATTACAAACAACAAGTGATGGTATTTCATAATCCAATTTCAAGACACTGTGTGTTGAAACTGTTACAGAGATAAGGTTAACATTTCTACTGCAATTGCTCTTTAATGCCGGTTGAATTTTTCAGTTCTTCAATGAATTCAGATCTCAGTCACATTATCAATAGGGCTTTGAAGCTGTATGAAACAAACTGAATACTCTCTTCATTGCAGAATAATAAGAATTTATGTTATTAAGTGTCAAATACCCATTCTTTTTCAAAATATAATGAATTTTCAATAAGCATCCTTTTATTCTTTACATCTTTTTAAACACACACGTAATATCTTCTGTTAACAGCTACTACAAGCTAGATAAAATATGAAAATTGTACGTTCATCTATCCTAAATTTTACTCTGAATTATGAAACTCTCTTTATTTATTGATGGAAAAATTTTTCAGTGTGGACAAAATAGTGTAGGTTTTCTTCTACTAGTCAGTAACAAGGTATCTGCTCTGGTAAGTCGTTATTCCTTTTCACGTATCTTATGCATAAAATATCCAGTACAGATTTCCTGTCTGGCTTTGGATAACATTAAGCCATTCTGAATCAACATTAAAGCATATCCTCTGAGTTTAAAAGTCATGGGTGGTCTGTCTGCTGACAACAAGAGACAGAGCACAGAACAGTGCACAAGAGACATGTGTCATTTACATTACTCATTAAGAGGCCAAGTAAACTCTGAGTATGGACTTAAATGGCCTCAATAAGATATTTTTGAAGCTAGGCTTTTGAGATTACTTTTGTTTTCACCCTCCCCAGGAACTCAACATTTTGACTTTCACTAAAAGAGAAAAGAATATTGTGTAGCTAAATTTAATAAATCATTTTTCCTACAATTCGTTCCTTCAGTGTCATGGAAACTAAGCTGCCACGGTGCGAACGATTGAATGAACACACACCCAGTTGCCAAAAGAAAAGCACGCACGCACTGACTGATGTAAACTATGAGAGAAACAGCACCCAGTAAGTGGCCCGTCATAAACGATATGCGTTATATATCATCCTGATGTTGTGGAACATTCTCTGTTGTTCAGCTGAGCTGTCGTCAAGTGCGTTACATTACATGGTTTATTTTCTTCCTGTTAGAACTAACATATTTTCGTAATTCTGTGATCCAGAGCAGCCTTTCTAGCTTTTGTTAAGTGTAATTACTAGTTAGGGTCTGAATATATATGTTCATACTTTTCAACTTGGATTCAGTTTGTTCAGATCTTTTTATAAATGTAATTTTTTTTTTTTTTTTGGGGGGGGGGGGGGGTTGTGTTTTTTTTTATTTTTTTTTTTTGTTTGGGGGAAAAAACTTTTTTTTTCTTTTTTTTTTTTTTTT
>Ga0131853_10001243_pt1 | contig 45952 bp, 38 predicted proteins | sample TergutLab28metaG_FD_92764 | JGI IMG/M metagenome (GOLD analysis project Ga0131853, IMG submission 92764) | Labiotermes labralis P1 segment gut microbial communities from Petit-Saut dam, French Guiana - Lab288 P1 (version 2) (version 2) | ecosystem: Host-associated > Arthropoda: Insects >... | reverse complement strand
GGATGCGATAGATGGACTTGTGGAAGCCCCGCCGCCCCCTTCACCCACTCCGCCACCAGATAGAACCGACTTAATAGCAGCGATAGAGGCTGCGGAAAGTCGAAATCAGCAGAATTATACTTTTGTAAGTTGGACAGATTTGCAAGAGGCACTAAGAATAGCAATATCCAGGCGTGACGACGAAGCTACCCCTCAAAACCATATTGATACAGCTGCAAGAAGGCTTTGGGACGCGATAAATGGGCTAGTAGAAGCCCCTTCATCTACTCCCCCGCCAGATATACCGACTTAATAACGGCAATAGAGCCCATATCATATCCCCTTACGCATAATTGCAGAGGCATTAGGCGCAGAAGTAACCTGGAACCGCTCAACCCGCACTGGGTACATGACTAAAGATGACATTACAGTTTCCATTGTAGTCAACCAACCACTACCTGACGGCATGGGTATGCCTGTAATAATAAATAACCGCACTTTCGTACCAGCCCGCTATATATCCGAAACCTTCGGCGCAGAAGTGCGCTGGGATAGAGATAACTCGGCTGTGTATGTATATTGGCCTCAATAAGTAATTGCTAAAACTCGCCAAAAGCCCTGACCTTATAGGTGTATAAAAGGGTATGGGATGTAATCACAGAAAACAGTAATAAATCAAACAGATAAGTTTAAACACCTCAATATGCCCCGATACTTTGGTCAAAACCAGAAAAGTAACACTTCCGATCTTTAACAGGAGCGCCCCACAATCCCAGCAATAACTACCACAATGACAAAGACAGACGAAATACTCTCCGCGCCAATATTTTTTCATTGGCAAGGAGAGTTTTTCGTCTGTCGGGCTTGGCTTGTTGATTACTGGGTAGTGGCAGGCTTTAATGATATAGTAAATATGTACATATGGTGCCAAATGAACCATCCCCATGGCAACCACGCTCTTGCAAAATTTTGCAGGAGCTTTTTATTGCCTTTTACCATTGAACATGTAGAAAAATATCAAATAGCAAAGTGCTGATAATACTACAAACTTATGCCACTCCTAAAACTAGTATCGAAAAAAACACTTGACATAGTTGGTTGGTCGCGATAGACTAAAGGCGGTCGGTCGTGACCGTCCATTTCAATTCGGAGGTGAACACATGGAAAGTCTATTAAAGCTATTCGATGCGGAGTACAAGTTTATGAGTATCGTTTGGGAGCATGAGCCTGTCAATTCAACTGAATTGACAAGGATATGTGAAAAAGAACTTGGCTGGAAGAAGCCAACGACCTACTCAATGATTAAAAAACTTTGCGAAAGAGGTATTATGAAAAATGAAAAAGCTACAGTAACTGCACTGATAGCAAAAGGGGATGTGCAGAAATACGAAGCTGGTGTATTAATTCATAGGGTATTTGATGACTCTATGCCCTCATTCATTACATCTTTCTTGCAGGACAAAACATTGTCGGAGGAGGAAGCAGAAAAAATAAAAGCGATGATTGATGAGGCGGTGAAATAATGACAGCGATTTTCATTGCGATTTTGAATATGAGCATTACAGCTAGTGTTGTTGCATTAGCGGTTATACTTGTGCGTATTCCGCTGAAAAAAGCCCCCAAAATATTCTCATATGCCCTTTGGGGTGTCGTGCTGTTTCGCTTGGTATTCCCTTTTAGCATTGAAAGTGCTTTTAGCCTAATGCCTACCTCTACAAATATTATACCGCAGGATATTGTTTTTTCACAAAATCCTACAATGCAAACGGGATTACAATTTATTGATGCGCCCGTCAATACAGCAATATTTAACGCCTTACCGCTTATTGAAAATGGCACAATACCCATTCATGGGATTTTTACAGTAATAAGTTATGTTTGGTTTGCGGGCTTCATCGTTTTGTTGGCATACGCAGTAATGGGATATGTAAACCTAAAACGGCGAATCCGTTTTGCTACCCTTATACAAGATAACATTTATGAAACGGACAACATCAGAACACCGTTTGTGTTTGGCTTTATTCGCCCTAAAATTTATTTTCCAACCACAATAAACCCATCAAGACACGATTACATCTTAAAGCATGAGCAGATACATATAAAAAGGCGCGATTATCTCATTAAGCCTTTTGCATATATCATATTTGCCCTGCATTGGTTTAATCTTCTTATGTGGGTTGCTTATTTCCTCATGTCAAAGGATATAGAAATGTCTTGCGATGAAGCTGTATTGATAAAAACAGACGAGGATATACGCAAGAACTATTCAATGTCTTTACTAAGCCTGTCTGTAAAAAGGGTTAGTTTACTAAGCCCCATTGCATTTGCTTCTGGTGAGAGCAATGTTAAGGAAAGGATAGCCAATGTATTAAAGTTCAAAAGAGCGGCAAGGCGAATATCGGTCGTTTCAATTATGGTTGTATCTGTTTTTCTTGTTGGGTTTTCTTCAGACAGGGTTTGGGCTTTTGATGCACAGTTAGGTCTTAATAACAGCACATCTACAAGTTCTACAACATTAGGGCTTACAGATTGGCACACGAATGAACGTGGTTTTAGGATTGCCAACCCAGAAGAAGTAAACGAATTTGGATGGGCTATTCTTAACACATATTTTTCGGCCTTCAGGCATGATTGGGAGAATTGGGAGAACACAACGTTTTATTTAATGGGCGGGGCGTTTGCGTTAGAGTTGGGCGGAGATTATTATGGTACGTTCACACGGTCGGGAAGCGTTTCTGGCGATATAAACGACATTGATGCACGATTCAGATTCAGCCCTCTCCCATTTGACTTTTCCATCGATAGTGTCACGGGTGCATTAGTTCTTGCAAGCTACTATCCAATACGACAATATATCACTTCAAATATCAATCCGCTTGCGTATGGTTTTGAGGACATTCATATAGTAGGAAACGGTTCTGAAGCCATAAATATAGAATTTCGTAAAATGATAATTGATTTTTCGGTGAGATTGCTTGAGCAGTCGGGATTTGCCAATAGTTCAATTATATCTGCTGATATCGTTGCCGCATGGGCTAATTTTTTTGACAGTCCTATCAATCCTATCAATATTGAGGTAGGCGTATCGTTTGCAAACGGTAAAAATGCAGCTCTCAGTTTTCAAGCATATGAAACACAATTTGTGCTTGAGATACTTAGGTTTTATTTCTAAAAAACAAAAACGGAGGTTTTAAAATGAAAAAATATGTGCTTCTTTTAACTGTTGCTATGGTTATGTTGCTTGTTATAACAGCTTGTAATGAAAATGGTTATAATGCAACATCACCATCAGAACAACTGCATGTAACCGCAGATATGACACAAGAACAGAACACCAGAAATCAACAGCAAGCAGAAGTAAATTTTACCGACATCAACGATTTTTGGACGCATTATCGTCAAGCGGTGATAAACCAAAATTTTGATGCATTGATAGCCGTAGCCAATTTCCCCTTACATTCATTAGGTATGTTTTATACAGATCCCGTTATTTACATTGACATAAATGAATTTGAAAGTGCTTTCACAAAATTTTTAGCACAGGAACATTATGAAACATACATTTCAGATGATGGGGAAATTACACATTCCCTACGCTCGAATTATGATTTTATCGTGCAAAACGAATATCTTGTGTTTTTAAGTCATGATGAGCGCGGCGCGCTTCAAGTAAATGACAGACTAAACAGTGGATCAATAGATGGCGATTGGGCAAGAGGATTTGATGAAATATTTGAGGTTATTGATGGTGTATGGAGGCTAACGGCATTTTTTTATGCTCCACGAAATCATGATACTGCCGAAATAGGTTCAAATATATCTACAGTTACCGAGATAGACGAGATAGAAGCGCTTTATAAAAGAGCGGTAGAAGCATTTGGATGGTTTGATATGACAACAATGCCCCATGATGGGGAAGACCAAATGGAAGATGAAAACGGTTGGGTATTTGTGAGGGTAATCTATGATGGAATAAATTCATTAGCAGATTTGGAAGCATATCTTCATGACATTTTTACCCCAAATGTAGTAAGCGATATGTTTAATCTCATCCCTGGCCGCTTTCGTGACTTTGATGGAGTTTTGTACGTACTTGGTGCAGACCGTGGCGGTATGTCAGATAGAGGAAATGAAGTCCACGAAATCATAAGAGAAAGTGACCAAAGGATAATTTATCGTGTAACGGTTGATGTACTTGACTGGGAAACACTCGCAGTAACAGTGGATACTGTAACATATGACTTTGTTTTAACACTTGTAGACGGAAATTGGTTGTTCAACAATTTTAATTTGACACATTAGGAGGAATTCTCATTGAAAAATATGTAGTTCCTTCAACCAATCTGCCCAACCAGATAAGATTTAAAAGCCCTCACATAGGCCATTTGTGAGGGCTTTTAAATTTATTTTTGAAATTAGAGAAAAAATTCTTGACATACAGATAAATCTTTTCTATAATTAAACCAATGGTCGGTTTAATAAATAAAGGAGGTCACACTATGCCGCGCAGATATAATTCCCAAGAAACGGTGGAGATGATTTTATCCGCTTCCATGAAGCTCTTTAGCGAAAAAGGGTTCGACAAAACAAGTATGCAAGAAATCGTTGACGAATCAGGCGTATCGAAAGGCTCTATTTTTCATCACTTCAATTCAAAAGAGGAAATTCTAACAACGGTCATAGTCAATCAAGCCAAAGCACAAGACCAAATAATCCATACATGGCTTGATGAAATTGAGGGAATGACAGGCAAAGAAAAAATGATTGCATTGTTAGATAAGGTTTTTAAAGATACGCATACAGACGCATCATTTGAAGATATGGATACGGACGCATTAAATGTACAGATTCTTAGAAGCCCTCAAATGATTTTAGCTATTATGCAAGAGAGCCTAAAAATAGTCGCACCTACTTACACCAAGATTTTCAAAGAAGGCATGGAAGATGGTTCTATTACAACTACACTTCCAGACCAGTGTGCGGAAGCGCTGGTTTTACTTATGAATTATTGGTGCAATTCCATTATATTTGAATGTGATGTAGAACATCTGGCTAAGCGAATGTTGTTGGTTCAACAGATGATGAAGCAATTAGGGGCAGATGTCATAACCGATAAACACGTATCTCAATTAACAAAAATTTTTGAAAGTCTTAATAATGAAAAAAAATCTTAATAACGAATAACGGAGGGATTCAAAATGGAACAGGCAGCAACTAGAACATCTTTAATGACACAAGAGCTCAGAACGAAACCAAGTGTAAATAAACTTTGGAATAAAGATTTTTCTTTGCTGGTAGGAGGGCAATTCATTTCTATATTTGGTAACATGATATTGAGTTTTGCCCTGCCTTTATATCTTCTATATATTAGCGGCTCTGCGGCATTGTTTGGACTTGTAATGGGTTTGACAAATATCCCACTTCTACTTATGTCACCAATAGGCGGCATGATAGCAGACCGTTTTAGAAAACAGCGTGTTATGTTTTGGCTGGATGCTTCAACAACTGTGCTTATTATAGGATATATCATAGCAAGCGGATTTACGGCAGCCATTATACCCATCATCATTGTGAAGCTGATGGCACTAAACGCCATTCAAGGGGTATATATGCCCGCCGTTAGTTCAAGTGTCTCTGTATTGGTAAATGAAGATAGACTTGTATCTGCAAACTCGGCTGTAAACTTAGTCAATTCTTTGTCTGGTATGGGCGGAATGGCTATTGCTGGTGCACTGTTTGCAAGGTTTGGGCTATTTCCTATATTGATAGCAAGCGCTGTATGCTTTGGTATTACCGCGATAATGGACTTGTTTATTCGTGTGCCGTTTAAGCAACAAGACAATTCTGGCAGTATTGCCAAAATCGTAAAAGGCGATTTATCTCAGTCTATTAAGTTTATGAAAGGAAAGCCAATTATCCTTAAATCCATCGTCGTAACATTTATGCTTGCTGCAACGCTGGCCTCCATGATTATGATAGGCGTACCTGTTTTGATTACGCAACATTTAGGTATGGGGATGGAGTTTGTGGGAATAAGCCAAGGTATTATGCTAACAGGCGGGGTATTAGGTGGCATTATCACAGGCGTATTAGGTAGCAAGCTAAAAACAAATAAGATATATATACCGATCATGATGTCGGGACTGTTTCTTATTCCTATAGGATTAGCATTTTTGCTGGATGCTCCATACTTCGTGATATATGTTGTCATGACTATTGCTAGTGTATTGGCTCTTGCTACTGTTACTATGGTTAGTATTCGTATTTTGTCTCTGATTCAAGGCGAAACGTCTACAGAACTTATAGGCAAAGTTATATCTGTTGTTGTCATGCTGCCGTTTTTGGCAAATGCTCTTGGGCAGCTTGCTTATGGTATGGCTTTTGAACGACTTGCGACATTGCCTTATGTAATTATGTTTGTTACGGCTGGAGTGGTTGCATTGATTGCGATTTTTACACGCAGAAGCTTTAAGTCATTAAGAATTTGATATTTTACTAGGGTCTTTGAAATAAAAAACGAGAGCTTGCGCAATTTTTTGCGCTTTGCTCTCGTTTCTTCATATCAACTCAAAAACGCCTATGGGCAAATCGCGGCACACCCCTAAGCCGCTTTAGCTCTGTTTGCTGCACAATCCCATCCTCATAGTACCGAAATACGATAGGCTTTAAGCTGGTAATTTCTCCTCTATAGAACCCCAGCCAGCCATATCTGCACTCGAAATCCAACATCTCAAAGCCTTCTTGTAGCCCCATGATATGCTCAGGTGTGGCATGTCCGGTATAGCCATCAAGAAAGGCAACATCTACAATATGCGGATAGGCATCACTGATAACAGCAGGGTAATAGTAACCATCACTCCAGGGCGCAAAACATAATTGGTTAGGCTCTAGTAAACCCTCATCTAATGGATTGTCATCAATAACAGTATCCATATTTTCCATCCCAGGAGCAAAGCGGATAGCAGTCTCGTTTTCGTCTACCCACACGGCTCTTTGTTGCCTGATAAGCTGCCTTGCTCGGCGTAAATAGGTTTCTCCTATTTTAACATTGTCAGAATTATATAAAACAATTTTATTCTCCATTGATTCCTCCTCACGAAAAAAATTTACAACAAAAATCTGCACTCGGCTGTTTTTTCATGGGCAACCGGCCCTATGATTTGGGTGCCTCCCCTGTGCTTCGAAAAAACATACGAAAATGAAGAAATTTAGTCTATAAAAAAATCCCACGTTTTATTTCTCTCGTGGGATTCTTAGGTTTACCTTGTTGCATACTCGTTGGAAGTAAGATTTTATAGAAAATCTATACAATCTCTACAACAACACGTTCGTCTGAATGGATAGCCGCAGCTTTAACCACTGCACGTATAGCTTTGGCAATGCGTCCTTGTTTTCCTATAACCTTACCCATATCATCCTGGGCAACGGTCAACTTTAATACCTTTGTATCGTCACGCATCTCTTCAGTCACCACTACATCATCAGGGTTATCCACTAAGTTCTTGGCTATGATGATAAGTAGCTCCTTCATTTCAGCCACCTGCCTTTTTGATAAGCGCCTTTACAGTATCTGTAGGCTGTGCGCCTTGGCCAATCCATTTCTTAGCGGCTTCCAGGTCTACCCTCAAAACTGTAGGGTTTTTGGTAGGATCATAAATACCGATTTCCTCAAGAACTTTACCATCGCGAGGTGTGCGGGAATCTGCCACAACAATACGATAGAACGGAGCTTTCTTTGCACCCATTCTCTTTAGTCTGATTTTTACCATGATATTTCTCCTTTATTTTAATGGGGCTCTGCCCCAAACCCCGCCGCTGCGCTGAGCAAAGCCCAGCTTGCTTCCTCGCTATGCTGCGGAGGCACGCTTTGCGTGCTATATTAATTGAAAAATGGTAGATTGGGCATCATGCCCTTCCTGCCTTTTTTACCTTTCTTGCCTGACATGTTGCCAGTGAAACCCTTCATCATCTTGCGCATTTCTTCAAACTGCTTAAGAAGGCGATTTACCTCCTGGATAGTACGGCCACTTCCCGCGGCAATCCGCCGCTTTCTGGAACCGTTTAGAACAGAAGGGTCTCGTCGTTCGTGAGGGGTCATAGACTGGATTATAGCTTCAACATGAGCAGTGGATTTTTCATCTATATCCACCCCAGCCAGTTGGGACTGATTAACCCCGGGCATCATGCTAAGTATATCCTTTAATGGCCCCATCTTTTTCATCTGCTGCATCTGCTGCAGGAAATCGTCTAGGGTTAAGCTATTTTGGCGGATTTTAGCCTCAAGCTCTGCGGCCTGCTTTTCGTCAAAGGCTTGCTGAGCCTTATCAATAAGACTAAGCACATCCCCCATGCCCAAAATCCTTGATGCCATCCTGTCCGGGTAGAATGGCTCCATATCCTCCAGCTTTTCGCCCATACCTACATATTTTACAGGCTTTCCTGTTATTGCCTTTACAGAAAGCACAGCGCCGCCGCGGGTATCACTGTCTAGCTTTGTAACGATAATCCCGTCAAGGCCAAGTGTCTCGTCAAAGGTTTTAGCCACATTAACCGCGTCTTGCCCGGTCATCGCGTCTATTACCAGTAAAATCTCTTGGGGCTTAACAGTAGTGCGAACCCGTACCAATTCCTCCATAAGTGCTTCATCTATATGAAGACGGCCGGCGGTGTCTATTAGCACCACATCATGGCCGTTTTTATTAGCGTATTCAATGCCTTTTTCGGCAATGTTAGCCGGGTCAGCCTTATCACCCATTTCAAAAACCGGGATATTATAAGTCTTGCCTACTACTTGCAACTGTTTAATAGCCGCTGGCCTATAAATATCGCAGGCCACAAGCAAAGGCTGTTTACCCTGCTTTCGCAGAATCCCTGCAATTTTGCCGCAGCTGGTAGTCTTACCCGCACCTTGAAGGCCTACCATCATATACACAGTAGGAGGCTTAGAAGAGAATGTAAGCTGGCTTTGGGTAGAGCCCATAAGAGCAGTAAGCTCCTGGTCTACCAGTTTTATAACCTGTTGGCCGGGATTAAGAGCCTCTAGTACTGCGTGGCCAACGGCCTTCTCAGTCAAAGTAGCAACAAAATCCTTTACAACACGAAAGTTAACATCCGCCTCCAAAAGAGCAAGGCGTACCTCCCGCATTGCGTCCCGTACGTCTTTTTCCGATAACTTGCCCTTGCCTTTCAGCTTTTTGAATACGTTTTGCAGTTTTTCCCCTAGATTCTCAAAAGCCATTTAGTCACCTCCCAGCAACTGGTTATATCTGTAATAACTCATTTGCATATTTTTTTATTGTTTCCATATCTTTTGACTCTGACAATATTTTATTAATAATTGCTTGGCGCTGTTGAAATTTTGCTACAAGCTCAAGATGTTTTTCATATCTCTCAAGACTTTTAATCCCACGATTTAAAAAATCCACCACAGCCTGGGGCGAAATATCCAGCTCCTGCCCAATCTCAGCAAGAGATAAATCATCCACATACCGCATAGAAAAACAATCTGCCTGCCTTTCGGTAAGCAGCGAACCATAAAAATCAAATAATAAATTTCTATGCTGAATAACAGCAGGAAGGTCATAGGTGTTTTTCATGTATACAGTGTAAACCCTTTATAGGGAGAAAGTCAAGAAAAAATATAGTATCATAAGAAAAATGAGAGGAGCAATCAAATGCAACCACCAAAAACCTTATATCTAAATGATGACCATACAGCAGTAGTAATCCTAGATCAGACCCTGCTACCCCAAACGATAAAATATATCGAACTTAGAAACGCAAAACAAGTCTGGAGCGCAATAAAAGACCTGCAAGTCCGTGGGGCACCAGCAATAGGAGTAACCGCTGCCTTAGGTTTATATATAGAAATGAAAACCCACACAGACGAGAACGCTTTCCACCAAATCATCAAAACCACCAAAACCTACCTATCCACGGCCCGCCCTACAGCAGTAAATCTGGACTGGGCATTAAATGAAATGGATAAAGTTTACGAGCTAAACAAAGAAAAACCCATCCCAGAAATAATAACAGCCCTAGGAAAAGCCGCCCAAGCTATCTATTTAGATGACACAGGTATCTGCCGCCGAATAGGCCAACATGGCGTATCCCTATTAAAAGAAGGTATGGGCATACTAACTCATTGCAACGCCGGAGCTTTAGCCGCCACAGAATATGGCACTGCCTTAGCTCCGATATATATAGCTAAGGAACAAGGCATAAACCTACGGGTATACGCTGACGAAACCCGCCCGGTGCTTCAAGGTGCGCGCCTAACCGCATTTGAACTGCACCACGCAGGCATAGACGTTACTCTAATATGCGACAACATGGCTGCAACAGTAATGGCAAAAGGCCTGATAGATGCGGTATTTGTAGGGTGTGACCGGGTAGCTGCAAATAGTGACACAGCCAATAAAATTGGAACCCATGGCGTAGCCTTACTGGCAAAGCATTTCAACATACCCTTTTATGTGTGCGCCCCACTTTCTACAATAGACATGAAAACCGCGACAGGAAACGACATCACAATAGAAGAACGTGACGCATCAGAAGTCACAAATTTGTGGTACAACCAGCCGATGACACCTGCTGGAGTAAAGGTTTTTAACCCTTCTTTTGATGTAACTCCTGGGCAATATATCACAGGTTTTATAACAGAAAATGGTATTTTGTGCCCTCCCTTTAATTTTCAATAAGTCTTTAAAATAAAGGCCTAATCCCTATAAATAAAAAATGGCATGTCCGTTATTTTGGGAAATAATGCCGCAAAATAGGGGCCGTTTTATTAATTTGCGATAGAAAAACATTGCCAAATTGTTAAGAAAGTGTTACTATCTTTTTACAGTACTTACAAGGATGTGAATATTCACATCCTTTATTATTATCGGAGGTAAAAAATGAAAAAGTTAAAGAAGGCACTAATGACCTTCAGTTGGGTCTTAGTCTTCCTGGCTCTTACCATTGCAATACCCCCCGCTACACATCATTTCTTTGCAGGAGACACCCAGCTTATGCAAGTTATGATTTATGACCAAGGCCAAGTCCATAGGCACCGTACAGGTGCAGATACCGTGCAAGATTTATTACAAGAGCTAGGCATACCCCTTAACCAAATGGATCGTACTAACCACGCAACACATTCCCCAGTATGGGAAGGGATGAACTTAATCATCTTTAGGGAAGTGGCCTTTGGGGTAAGAATTAACGGAGAGTTTGCAAGTGCGCAGCTCATCCTGCCAGGTACCACCGTTGGTCAAGTCTTAGTACAGCACCAGCTAGAGCATGATTTAATGTTATTGTATGGGGGCGATTTAACCAGGTATGTGGAAAATGGCGAGATTATTGATTTCTCAACCTGGGATAGCCGCTTTTACACAGACCATGAAGTAATACCTTACGAAACCATAGAAAATCACACCCCACAAGTATGGAACGGCAGAAGTCACACCCGCCAAGAAGGGGTACCAGGAGAGCATGAAGTAACAACTGCGGTAGTAATAATTGGGGGAGAAGAGCGAAACCGGGCAGTAGTAGGTTCCAACATGGTATCAGAGCCAATATGTGAAATTATAGACATAGGCACAGCCCCACTGGGAGCCTTAGCCGATGTGGCCGCCCCGGATTTCCACTATATGCGTCGCGTAAGAATGGAAGCAACCGCGTACACAGCAGGCTTTAACTGCACTGGAAAGCATCCATGGGATCCATGGTATCGTATCACCGCTTCCGGCAGAGAAGTTGAGCATGGAGTTGTAGCGGTAGATAGAAATGTAATACCTCTTGGAACAAGGTTGTATGTAGAAGGTTATGGTTTTGCAATAGCTGCCGATGTTGGCGGAGCCATTAGAGGATATAAAATTGACTTGTTTATGGAATGTATCAATGACGCAAGAAGATTTGGACGCAGACATATTAATGTTTGGATACTAGAGTAAAGCAAAGGGCTACCTTGGGAAAAGGTAGCCCCTTTTTTATGTCGCTGGATTTACATGCACCATACAATGCTTTACCGCCGGGAAGGATGTTTCTATCACGTCATGCACCTGCTGGGCAACGGTGTGACCTTCGCCTAGGGTTAGGTTTTCGGCTACGCGGATATCCACATCTACATAAATTTTACTTCCAAAAAGACGTGTCCGTAGTTCGTCTATGCCTTCTATTGCTTCTTGTGCTAGAATGGTATTTCGCATTTCTTCTACTATTGCGTCATCACAAGCTTTATCTGTCATTCTTCCTAAGGCGTCTTTTATAATAGAGATTGCTGTTTTGATAATAAAAATGCAAATGACTATAGCTGCTACTGAGTCTAGTATCGGAAACCCCATCCGCGCCCCTAATATTCCAATAAAACTACCAATAGACGAAAGCCCATCTATCCGGCTATGCCATGCATCGGCCATTAGGGCACTTGAGTCTATTTTTTTTGCTGCGGCTCGTACATACCAATATACAGCTTCCTTTGTGATAATAGACACCACAGCGGCAATAAGTGCAAGTATGCCTGGGATCGCCAAATCATGAAACTCCCCGGAAATAATCCGCTGAACCCCAGCCCAGCCAATGCCGACTCCTACAGAAAATACCAGCATCCCTAATAATAATGTAGCTACGCTTTCGAAGCGCTCGTGACCGTATGGGTGTTCCTTGTCGGGCTTTTTATTGGCAAGTTTTACCCCTACTATAGCAATTACTGTGCTAATAAGATCCGTGAATGAGTGTACCGCATCAGATATCATCGCAGCAGATTGGGCAAAAATTCCCGCGAATAGCTTAAAGGCTGATACAAAAATATTTACTATAATGCTGTTGCGTGCCGCTGTTATGGCGATTTGCTCATTGGTTTTGGTCATAATAATCCCCCTAAGAAAATAAAAAAGCGCGTCTACGGAACATTTTACTGTCCCGTAGATGCGCTATATCATCTACTGCCTTTCGGCCCGGCTCCACAAACTTTTGTTTATGGCCTGCTCAGATTCTTTCAGTAGACCTCTTTTGAAATCACGTTTTATGATTTCGAAAGTAGGTTTCATTATAAGTCTTTTGCTTCTTCTGAAATCACGCCTTTTGATTTCAGAAGAACTCTAGTGACTTCCTGATAATATATGATATGCGATATGACTTGTCAATGTTGACAACAAATTAATACAGGATTATTCTAGACAGCGTTGTTATCACACCCAGAGGAGGGCCAAATGAATCCATTAGTCGGGATAATCATGGGCAGTACTTCGGATTTAGAAACAATGGACCACGCCTGCAAAATCTTAGATGAGCTGGGAGTGCCTTATGAAAAAAGGGTTGTTTCTGCTCATCGTACGCCAGAGTATATGGTGGAGTACGCCTCTACCGCAGAAATCCGAGGCCTAAAAGTAATAATTGCAGGGGCAGGAGGTGCGGCACATCTGCCGGGAATGGTAGCATCTTGCACCAGTTTGCCAGTTATTGGTGTGCCTGTGCAATCTAAGGCCTTAAACGGCCTGGATTCTTTGCTTTCCATTGTACAAATGCCAGCGGCTGTACCTGTGGCAACAATGGCAATAGGTGTACCAGGAGCCGCCAATGCGGGGCTGATGGCTGCACGGATATTAGGTGCCTCAGACAGCAAGCTATACAAAAAGCTAGAGGCGCGACGGATAGCTATCCGGGATAGTATAAGAAACTTGGAAATAAATAGTTGATATCAAGCCAACTACGCGAGTAGAGAAATTTACTTTACTTGCGTAGTTGGTTTTTTTATTGCAAAGGAGAAAATATGAAAACAATCACCCCCTACCAAACCATAGGCATAATAGGCGGCGGACAGCTAGGTCGTATGATGTGTCTTGCAGCAAAAGCAATGGGCTACTATGTAGCGGTGCTAGACCCAACACCAAACTGCCCATGCGGGCAAGTGGCGGATATAGAAATCACAGCCGCCTACAACGATCTGGACGCGATTAAGCGCCTAGCGGAAGTTAGTGATGTAATTACTTACGAATTTGAAAATATAGATTACGATGCCCTAACATGGCTGGAAGCCAATGCATATCTGCCCCAAGGCAGCCAGGTATTAAAAACCACCCAACATCGATTCAGGGAGAAGAGTGCTATTGCCAATATGGGTATCCCCGTTCCTAAATTCATTTTAATAGACAGCCCGGAAACTCTAGAAAAAGAAGTATTTTACCCAAGCGTACTTAAAACCACTACAGGTGGCTACGACGGCAAGGGCCAGGTAGTACTAAAATCTGCCGCTGACCTTTCAAGAGGGTTAGAGTTGGCCGCTAAGAACGAGTGTATTCTAGAGGAGTTTATGAACTTCTCCCTAGAAGTATCCGCAATAGTAGCCAGAAGTACCGCTGGGGAAACCGCCGTTTTCCCAGTAGCGGAAAATATCCACGTAAACAACATCTGCCATAAATGTATTGTCCCCGCGAGGATATCTAAGGAAGTAGAAACCCAAGCAATAGCTCACGGCAAAAAAATCGCCGAGACCCTAGACGCGGTTGGAATACTAGCGATAGAAATGTTCGTAGTAGGGGATACCATATATATAAACGAACTAGCCCCAAGACCACATAACTCAGGCCACTACACCATAGACGCATGTATCACCAGCCAGTTTGAGCAACATGTGCGTGCGGTTTGCGGGCTGCCCCTAGGAGAAACAACTCTCCACACCCCAGTAGTAATGGTAAACATACTAGGCAATCATATGGACAAGGAGAACATGCATAACTTAGCTCCATATATGCCACTAATTCAAAAAGGAAAAATCCATCTATACGGCAAGGCCGAAGCAGTAGACAATCGTAAAATGGGCCATGTAAACGTATTAGGTGATATAGATAAAACTCTAACACTTATAGATGACACCAATATTTGGAGGTAATAACCATGATTTCACCCAATCAAATAGAAGAAGCCAAAATCTATACCCAAATGGGAATGACCGACGAGGAATACGCTCGAGTGAAAGAAATACTAGGCCGTCAACCCAATTATACTGAGCTAGGTCTTTTTTCAGTAATGTGGTCAGAGCATTGCTCTTACAAAAATACAAAGGTGATACTACGCAAATTCCCGACAAAAGGCCCGCGGGTACTTCAGGGCCCAGGCGAAGGTGCCGGAGTTGTGGATATTGGCGATGGCCTAGCAGCGGTATTTAAGCTGGAAAGCCACAACCACCCATCGGCTCTTGAGCCTTTTGATGGAGCCGCAACCGGTATAGGCGGGATTATCCGTGACGTATTTTCAATGGGGGCAAGACCTATCGCTGGAGTCAATTCCCTACGCTTTGGTGAGCTGGATAACCCTCGCACACAATTCCTATTAAAAGAAGCCGTAGCAGGCCTTGCCCACTATGGCAATGGAATGGGCATACCCACCACCGCAGGTGAAATACAATTCGACGAATGTTATGCCGGCAATCCCCTAGTCAACGCCATGTGTGTAGGCATAGTAGCCCATGATGGCATTAAAAAAGGCCTAGCCCAAGGAGAAGGCAATGTCATAATCTATGCTGGAGGCGGAACAGGATTAGATGGAGTTCATGGTGCCACCTTCGCCAGTACAGAGCTGGCAGAAGAGCAGCCCGAAGAAGAAAAACCCTTAATCCCCGCTGGTGATCCATTTTTACAAAAGCGTCTAATGGAAGCCTGCCTGGAAATTATGGATTACCCTGCCTTAGTTGGCATCCAGGACATGGGGGCCGCGGGGCTTATTTCATCATCATCAGAAATGGCCTCAAAAGGTGGGATGGGTGTAGAGCTTGACCTGGACAAAGTACCCCAGCTAGTAGAAAACATGACCCCGTATCAGATGATGTTATCCGAGTCTCAAGAACGCATGTTGTTGGTTGTAAAAAAATGCCAAGAGCAAGAAATCATTGACATCTTTGCAAAACATGATGTAAATGCGGTAGTTATGGGTAAGGTAACCACCGACAAACAAGTACGCCTCTTCCACAAAGGAGAAGTGTGCGCCGATGTCCCAGCTGATGCACTAGCCAAAGAAGCCCCAGAATATCATAAGTCTTCCCATGAAGCAGCATACTATCAAGAGCTTAAAGCCAAGGACGCGTCCATTGACGCAAAAGCTCTTGTGTGTAGCCTTATGTGCGAAGATAACCATGAATCATGTGAAATGGATGAAAAGCTTGCCGATGTCTATAATCATACCCTCCTTGCCTTACTTGCCCAGCCTACAATAGCAAGCAAGCACTGGGTATATTCCCAGTTCGAAAACACAGAAGATTCTCTAGTTCCTCCAGGTTCCGACAGCGGCGTAATTCGTGTTCCAGGTACCACTAAGGCTTTGGCTATGACCGTAGATTGCAACAGCCGCTATGTATACTTAGACCCATATCTAGGAGGAAAAATAGCGGTAGCCGAAGCCGCCCGCAATATAGTAGCTTCCGGTGCGACACCATTGGCTGTAACCGACAATCTAAACTTTGGCTCCCCAGAAAACCCAGAGATATTCTGGCAGATAGAAGAATCCGCTAAAGGCATATCCGAAGCCTGTATAGCTTTTGAAACCCCAGTAATCGGTGGAAATGTATCCCTTTACAACGAGCGAGGCACCGCTGCCATTTATCCAACTCCTGTAATCGGAATAGTGGGCCTTATTGATGACCTTTCCCATATAACCACACAGGAGTTTAAAAATGCAGAAGATGCAATATATCTGATAGGCGTAACCCGCAACGAATTTGGCGGTAGCGAACTTCAAAAAATGCAAAATAAGGGCAAAATCTTCGGCTTGGCTCCTTCAATTGACTTAAAAGAAGAAAAGCGCAACCAGGATGCGCTTCTTTCCGCAATAAGGCAAGGCTTAGTTAAATCCGCCCATGATGTATCAGAAGGTGGAATTGCCGTAGCTATTGCGGAAAGCCTTATAGACTCTAAAGGATTAGGGGCAGACATTAAAATCCCAGACAATGATGCAATAGCCTTCCTATTTGCTGAAAGTCAATCCCGCTTCATCGTAAGCTGCTCCCCAGCTAATCAAGCTGCCTTCGAAAAACTAACGGGAGCCACCCTACTAGGCCACACCACATCAGATGGTCAGTTGAAAATTGCTGATAAAATCAACATCCCCGTAGCTAAGCTTACCGAAGTTTGGAAAGGGGCTCTTGAGTTATGCCTTCAGAAATAAGAGGCTTAAACGAAGCCTGCGGTATATTTGGGGTGTGGGGTCACGGGGAAGCCGCAAACATGGCCTATTACGGCTTACATGCTCTACAACACCGCGGCCAAGACGGCGCCGGGATGGTGGTCAAAAATGGGGATACCCTAATACGCCACAGAGGCCCTGGTCTAGCCGCTGACGCATTCCCCAAGGAAACATTAAGTTCCCTTACAGGCACAGCCGCAATAGGCCATGTACGTTATGCCTTGAGCGGTTTCCATAACCAAGATGGTTACCAGCCTCGTCTTTTTCACTTCGAAAAAAGCAGTCTAGCAATATGTCACAATGGCAGTCTGATTAATTCTCATGAATTGCGCCACAACTTGGAATCTGACGGCAGTATCTTCCAAACCTCCTCTGACTCCGAAACTTTAGCTCATTTAATAAGGAAGAGCCGACATTCCTATCTCTTAGACAAAGCCAAAGTAGCTCTACGCCAGGTAAAAGGCAGCTTCACCTTCTTGATGCTAACCCAAAAGAAAATGATAGCCGCCCGTGACCCACAAGGCATCCGCCCTTTGGTTATAGGGCAGCTAGGGGACATATTTATGGTGGCCTCCGAAACCTGTGCCTTTGATACATTGGGTGCTGCCTATGTCCGAGACGTAGCTCCGGGGGAAATAATAGTAATAGACGACGATGGCCTTCGCTCTGAGTTTTACACAACCGAAACTTTCATGGCTGGCTGCGCAATGGAGTATGTATACTTCGCCCGCCCCGATTCCGATATAGATGGAGTAAACGTCCACTCCTCCCGTAAAAATGTAGGCAGAATCTTAGCGGAAGAATCCCCGACTAAGGCAGATGTAGTAGTCCCCGTTCCCGATTCCGGCATCTCAGCCGCCATTGGCTATGCCGAAAAAAGCGGCATCCCCTATGAAATAGGTCTAATAAAAAACCGCTACGCCGTACGTACCTTTATTGCACCGTCACAGGAACTTCGCGAGCAAGGCGTAAAAATGAAGCTGTCAGCAGTCCGTGCCATAGTGGAGGGGAAATCGGTAGTACTGGTAGACGACTCCATAGTACGAGGCACCACCAGCAAGCGTATCGTTACATTGCTAAGAGAAGCCGGAGCCAAAGAAGTCCATATGAAGGTAGCCTCTCCACGGCTAACGTACGCCTGCTGCTATGGCGTGGATCTGCACACTACCGAGGAGTTAATAGCTCACACAAAATCATCGCAAGAAATCTGCGAAACAATAGGCGCCGACTCACTTTCATATATAAGTGAAGAAGGCCTGGTAAAAGCAATAAATCTGCCCTGTACAGACGGTGGCCTATGTATGGCTTGCTTTAACGGAAAATATCCGGTAGGTACAGGAAAGTAGTGCAAATTGGATTGTTTTTTTGGTAAAAGCTTAGGAGGAAAATATGTCCAACCAGTATAAGCAAGCCGGTGTAGATATTGAAGCCGGTTATCAAGCAGTTTCTAGAATAAAACGTCACGTAGCCCGTACAACCATTCCAGGTGTAGTGGGTAATCTGGGCGGATTCGGCGGCTTATTCGACCTTAACGCATCAGGTAAATATCGTGAGCCAATACTGGTAAGCGGGACAGACGGTGTAGGTACAAAACTCGTACTAGCTCAAACTGCAGGCATCCACGATACGATAGGCATAGACGCAGTAGCTATGTGTGCAAACGATATACTTACAGTAGGAGCACGCCCTTTATTTTTCCTAGACTATATAGCCTGCGGCAAGCTAAATCCAGACACAATGGAAGCCATAGTAGCGGGAGTGGCAGAAGGCTGCGTACAAGCTGGCTGCGCCCTAATAGGCGGCGAAATGGCCGAGCACCCAGGAGTAATGCCAGACGAGGAATACGATATAGCAGGCTTTTGTGTAGGAGTAGTAGAAAAATCAGAAATGATAACGGGCGAAACTATTCAAGCGGGCGACCTGCTAATAGGCTTGCCATCATCAGGTGTACACTCAAATGGCTTCTCCTTAATAAGGAAAATCCTAGCCGAAAACAATCTATGGCATGATAAATCACTAATAAAAGAACTATTGACCCCAACCCGGATCTATACAGAAGAAGTGAAATCCCTAAAAGCAAAAGGCATGGCACATATAACAGGGGGCGGTTTCATAGAAAACATTCCCCGTATCCTACCCAAAGGCCTAGGCGCAAAAATAAGCCGAGGCACCTGGCACATCCACGAAATCTTCAACTTTATACAATCCAAAGGCAATATCCCAGAGGAAGAAATGTACAACCTATACAACATGGGCATTGGTATGGTAGTGGCCGTATCCCCAGAAGATATCCCCCAAGGCGCCACAGTAATAGGTCAAGTATTACAAGGCGAGGGCGTAATCCTATGACACCCAAACTAGCCAGCCAGATAAAATTTATAACAGAAGCCGATAAACTAAAATCCATCTACCGCCAGACCCTAATAACCGATAAATCCAGGAACGAAACCTCCGCAGAGCACTCCTGGCACCTAGCCCTAATGGCCATGACGCTAATAGAGTACTCAGCTAACCCTGTAGATTTAGATAGAGTAATAAAAATGGCCATAGTCCACGACCTAGTAGAATTATACGCAGGAGATACCCCAGCCTTTGCAGACACCATCCCAGAAGATAAATTAGCCGAAGAACAAGCCGCGGCAGATAAGCTATTTGCCCTACTTCCAGCCGACCAAGCCGCCGAATACCGAGGATTATGGGAAGAATTCGACGAAATGAAAACCCCAGATGCAATGTATGCAGCAGCAGTAGACCGTGTACAGCCCCTACTAAGTAACCACCTAACAAACGGTCACTCCTGGGTAAAATTCAATGTAGATGCCGCAAGAGTATATAAACGTATGGAGCCAATAAAAACCGCTATTCCAGCCCTATGGGAACTAGTTGAAAGTGTAATCAGCGAGGGAGTTGAAAAGGGGTACATCCGTCCATGAAAAACATAGCAATATTCGCCTCCGGAAACGGCTCCAACTTTGAAGCCATAGCCACCGCCAATATAAATGCCAAAATAAAGCTCCTGATATGCGATAAACCAGGTGCAACAGTAATTGCAAGAGCCGAAAGACTGGGAATCCCCGCCTTAATATATAATCCAAAGGATTACCCAAACCGCGCAGCCTACGAAGAACAAATCCTCACTAACCTAAAAGACGCGGAAGCAGAATATATATTTCTGGCAGGATATATGCGAATTATCGGCAGTACCCTGCTAGAAGCCTACGAAGGACGAATAATCAACATACATCCCTCACTTTTGCCAGAATTCCCTGGCTTAGACGCCATTTCCAAAGCGTTCTCCTCTGGAGTAAAACAAACAGGTGTAACCATACACTATGTAGACGCAGGAGTAGACACAGGCCCAATTATTGCTCAAGAAGCCGTGGATATCCTTCCAGGCGATACATTAGAGGCCCTAGAAGCCCGAATACATCAAGTAGAGCATAAACTTTATATTTCTGTATTGAAGGAGATATTAAAATGAAAATTTACGATATAACAGCATCAATAAACGAAAACCTGCCATCCTATGGCGATGAGCGCCCAGTAATAAAGCACCCAGCCCAAATGAAAGACGGCCATGGTTACAATATCTCAAAACTAACATTCTCATCCCATACAGGCACCCACGCAGATGTACCAATGCACTTTGTAGCTGACGGTACAGATATAGAAGCCACTCCGCTAGATCACTTCTACGGCCTTGCCAAAGTTATGACAATCTCAATCCAAAACCACATAACCAAGGTCGATATCCAGCACCTAGATATCCAACCCGGTGACAGAATCTTACTAAATACAGGCCAATCCAAATACATGTCCCAAGGCAATCTAAAAAAAGACTTCCTAGCTCTAACCCCAGAAGCCGCCCAATATCTAGCAGACAAAAAAATCAAAACCTTAGGCATAGACTATCTATCCATAGACCCTTACGACACCACAGATTTTGGAGTACACAAAATCATACTAGGCAGCGGGATAGCAGTACTAGAAGGTCTAGTGCTAGACGCCGTACCCGATGGCATTTATACCTTATCAGCTTTACCTCTAAAATACCCAAACGGTGATGGCAGCCCCGTAAGAGCTATCCTAGTGGAAGCATAGCATGGAGCTGTATATAGCGAGACACGGCGAAACTATCTTCAATACCGAGAGTCGTCTCCAAGGTAGCGGCTTAGATTCACCTCTAACCCCAACAGGCCAAGCTCAAGCCCATGCTTTAGGCCAAGCTCTATCAGGCCATAATTTTGATGCGGTGTACTCCAGCCCATTAAATCGCGCTAGGGATACAGTAAAAATAGCTACCAACGACACAATAATCCCCATATTAGACCAACGCTTAGTAGAAATAGGCTTAGGCAAAATAGAAGGTATGCAGTGGGATGACGCTATAGAGCAATATCCACAAGCCGCAGGCAGACTCACTGACCCGGTAAACTATATCCCCCCACCAGGAGCCGAAACCTTAAATGATATGCTGGATAGAGTAAACTCCTTTATGACCGAACTCATCCAAAAGGGATATAAAAAAGTCTTTGTGTTAACCCACAGCTACACAATGCGAGTTTTTGAAGCCTGTGCCGGGGATAATACAGTTGAAGCCATAGGCAAAACCAATAACTACAAAAACTGCGACATAGCCCGCTATAAATACGAAGATGGCAAGTGGACACAATTAGGCATAATCTCTCCAACAAGCTCCATCAATAACGAAAGCCTAATACCCCAATGGAATAAATCACAAGCAAAATCCCCACTCAAAACCGATAAATCCCTAGCTCCGTTATTCGTACTATTCGCCTTTATAACAGCCCTTATCTATACCATTAGTTTTACAGGGGTAAGGGTATACCCTCAGTTATCCTTTTTCATATTCTGTGCAATCACTCTAATATTGCTATACACTCTGCTAAAGCGCTTGGACTGGCTTAGCCATAAAAGTGCATTTTTGTGGGCAATACCTATTATGATTTTTGCCGGGTTTAACCTGGTTTTTGGCCGTTCGGCTTTTACTTATATCAATGTGGTTGTTGTATGGATACTTTTTGCCTTTGTTATTTTTGGGGCAATTCATGGGGCGAAATACTCCTTTGGGGCACTATTTTTCTGGGTCAATACCGCCAAGGTAATCATGGGAAATGTGGCAGCGGGTATCCACCTTCTTTCTGATACATCCAAAACCTTCAAGCTAACCAGGAGCCACCCTGCCATGCGGTTTTTGATGGGTATAGGCATAGCCATTCCTCTACTTGGGGTGCTATTTGCCCTGATGATGAGCGCAGACCAAGTCTTTTCACATATTGTCCGTGACTTCTTTGAGGGTGATGGTGACTTTAATTGGCATAGATTTTTCGGCCATATAACAGTGACGATTATTGCCACTGCTTTTGCTGCCGGATATGTATATCAGGCTAAGTTTATGTCCCAAAGTTACGCAAAGTTTAAAGCACTAAGTCTGGATAAGATTATCGCTCTGGCCTTTCTTTCGGCTATAAATATTTTATTTTTATTTTTCTGCTATATCCAACTTGCATACCTATTTATGGGTGGATTTAACACTTTACCCGAAGGCGTTATATTCGCAGATTACGCCCGTGAGGGATTCTTTCAACTTCTATTCATTGTAGTCATCAACTTTGCAGTGATAATTTTCTTCTTACAAATCTATAGTTACCATGCACGCACAGGAGTAGTGCGCTTCATGCTGGTTTTACTTACTCTGTTTACAGGGGTGTTAATCGCTTCCTCTTTCTACCGGATGAATTTGTACATGCGCGTCTTCGGCTTTACCCCGCTAAGAATGTCTGTAATCACATTCTTGGTGATGGCGGTATTCCTATGCCTGGCTACATTACTGGCTCTGTTTAAGTCCTCCTTCGATGTAATGCGAGTCTACCTGATTATAGGAATGATTTTCCTTGTAGTAGCCAATGTATCCGGCTCAGGCTTTGTATCCGGTCGTCTCAATGCCAATCTATATCGCCGCAGCAACGAGTACCATTTCACGATGCGAGACCATTTTTGGGATGCAGACAATGCCGCAAGTCTTATGGAAATATATCGCTTAACCGATAATGATAATTTACAATCCGCAATCAGATGGCGCCTAGAAAGATATCAGGCCGTTTATGAAAACGAGCCATGGCAAAACCGCAGTATAATAAAAAGAATAAATCTACGGCAAATAGAAAGGTTCTTACAATGATGAAAAAACGAGCATTAATAAGCGTATCAGATAAGCAAGGTGTTGAGGATTTCGCCAAAGGTTTAATAGCTAAAGGCTACGAAATTATCTCAACCGGAGGCACCTATGATCTGCTAAAGCAGTACGGAGCCATAAATATCCCAGAAATAACAGGCTTCCCAGAAGCCCTAGACGGCAGAGTAAAAACCCTGCATCCCGCAATTCATGGCGGCATATTAGCTGTACGAGACAACCCCACCCACATGACAACCCTAAGCGATCTTGCCATTAACACGATAGATATAGTAGTTGTAAACCTATATCCCTTCAAATCCACGATACAAAAACCCCACACACAAGCAGAAGCGGTAGAAAACATAGATATAGGCGGCCCAGCAATGATACGCTCAGCCGCCAAAAATCACGCTCATGTAGCGATAGTAGTAGACCCGGCGGATTATGAACTAATCCTTGACGAATTAGCCGCCGGAGACATTTCAATAGAAACAAAAAAATCTCTAATGGCTAAAGCATTCCGCCATACTGCCGCCTATGATGCTCTAATTGCCAACTATTTCACAAATGACACATACCCGGAAACCCTAACCCTCACCTACGAGAAAAAGCAAAACCTACGCTATGGCGAAAACCCCCACCAAAAAGCCGCCTTATACCATCATCCTCTACACACAGATGGTACAAATAAACTCCACGGCAAAGAACTATCTTACATTAACATAGGCGACGCAGATGCCGCCCTTTCTTTAGTAAAAGAATTTGAAACCCCGGCAGTTGTAGCTGTAAAACACTACTGCCCATGCGGGGTAGGAGTAGGGGATACCATTCAGCAAGCCTATGACCGAGCCTACGAAGCTGACCCCACATCTATCTTTGGCGGCATTGTAGCCTTCAACCGAGAAGTAGATGAGTATTGCGCTAAAAAAATGAGTAATATTTTCCTGGAAATAATTCTAGCCCCAAGCTTCACAAAAGGCGCTCTGGATATCCTAACTAAAAAGAAAAATCTGCGCCTAATACAAGTAGATATAAATGAACCAGCCGATCAAAGCCAAGTAACCTCTATAACAGGCGGCCTACTAATCCAAGAAAAAGACCACCACACGTACAAAGACGCAAACCTATCCTTCCCAACAAAAAGAAAGCCCACCGAATCAGAACTAAAAGCCGCAAAATTCGCCTGGACAGTAATAAAGTATGTAAAATCCAACGGCATATTAATAGCCAACGAACATATGACCCTAGGCATAGGCCCAGGCCAAACCAACCGAGTAGGTGCAGCAAAGATAGCTATAGCAGGGGCAGGCCAGCGCGCCAAAGGCGCTGTACTAGCCTCAGACGCTATGTTCCCAATGCCAGATACAGTAGAAGAAGCCGCCAAAGCTGGAATAGAAGTAATAATCCAAACAGGTGGCAGTATAAAAGACCAAGACTCAATAGACGCCTGTGATAAACACGGAATTTGCATGATATTCACAGGTATCCGCCACTTTAGACATTAAAGTGTGAAATATTCGGGTAGCGGATTTTCATACCAACCGATTTGTTCCGCCAACGAAGGAGGCATGAATTAGCCTATGAAAATCACAGTCTTCCACGGCAGCCCAAGAAAGGGCAATACCTATCACGCAACAAAGATATTCATGGATGAATTGCAAAAATGCGGTGATATAAGCTTTACAGAATTTTACATGCCAAAAGACCTGCCAACCTTCTGCACAGGATGCACCCTGTGTCATTGTGGTCAACAAGAAAAATGTCCAAGCAGGCAATATATAGCCCCAATACTAGAATCGCTTCTAAGCGCTGACGCATTAGTTTTCGCCACTCCTCACTACGGCGCATGTAGTATGCCAGCCTCCATGAAAAATCTTTTGGATCACTTAGATTTCATGGTGCTAAACGTAGCCCCAAGAGAAGAAAATTTTCATAAAAAAGCCTTTATTATCACCACTGGCGCTGGCTCGGCTGCATCAATAAAACCAATAAAAAGTGTATTAAAACACTGGGGCATTAATCGAGTTTATTCCCTTGGTTTTCGTATGCGTACAAATCTATGGGATAGAATGCCCAAACTAAGACAAGAACAATACGAAAACCGGCTCCGCAAGGAAGCACAAAAATTCCACAAGGCCAAAAAGAAGCGCCCATATCTTTCAACAATTGGCTTCTATCACATATCAAAGCTAATTCTAAAAAAATATGTAGGCGAAGGAAACTACCCCTACGAAAACTGGAAAGAAAAAGGATACTTCAAAAAACGCCCGTTTTAAAACCTAGGAGGAAGCAAATGGACCAAGTACTAGTAATAGGCACAGGAGGCCGAGAACATGCCATAGCCTGGAAGCTGGCTAAAACATGCAAAGTATACGTAGCCCCGGGCAATGCGGGAATGGAGGCAATTGCAACCCGCGTCCCAATAAACCCAATGGACTTCGCTGCATTAGCTGCCTTTGCCAAATCTGAAAACATAAAACTAACCATCCCCGGCCCAGAAGCCATACTAGTCGCCGGGATAGTAGACCACTTTCACAAAGAAGGCCTAAATATCTTCGGCCCAAACAAAGCCGCTTCAATAATAGAAGGCAGTAAATCCTTTGCTAAAGACCTAATGGAAAAATACAATATCCCCACAGCAGCCCATGCAACCTTCACCGATTATGAAAGTGCCAGTGCCTACATTCGCTCCAAAAAACCACCATATGTACTAAAAGCCGACGGCCTAGCAGAAGGCAAAGGGGTAATAATAACCAATTCTGTGGAAGAAGCCGACACCGCCCTAAAAGACATGCTACAAAACGCCCGCTTCGGCGATGCAGGTAAAACCGTTGTAATAGAGGAATTCCTTGAAGGAGAAGAATTCTCTTACATGGCCCTTGTAAGCGGCAAAAACGTATATCCAATGCCCATAGCCCAAGACCATAAACGCGCCTTCGACGGCGACAAAGGCCCCAATACCGGAGGAATGGGTGCCTATAGCCCTGTCCCGCAAATCCCAGAATCCATGCTGGCAATCGCTCGCCGGGATATCCTGGAAAAAACCGCAAAAGCCATGATAGCAGAAGGCCGCCCCTTCACAGGTATACTATACGCAGGCCTAATCGCCACAGCTGATGGCCCAAAAGTGATAGAATTCAACGCCCGTTTCGGTGATCCTGAAACAGAAATAATCTTGCCACTACTAGAAACTGATCTATACTCAGCAATTACAGACATTCTAGCAGACAAACCCCCAAATCTAGCCTGGAGCAAAGACCAAATAATTGGTGTAGTACTGGCCTCGAAAGGCTACCCAGGCAAATACGAAACAGGCTTCCCAATCCAAGGCCTAGAAAATCTAAGCCCCGAAACCCTAGTATTCCACTGCGCAACAACCCATAACGAAAAAGACCTAGTAACAAACGGTGGTCGCGTATTACTCATTGCAGGCAAAGACCGCAATAAACTATACAAAGAGATATCAAAAATTAAATGCGAAAACCTATTCTACCGCAGTGATATAGGAGGGCGAAGTGGAAATCTGGACAAACAATGACCTATACCTAAACGAACACTTGTCAAAAGAAGATGAAGCACTACAAAATGCCCTTAAGTTTAGCAGAGAAAACAATCTACCCCCGTGGGAAGTCTCTCCGGCGCAGGGAAAGCTCTTGTATCTACTAGCCAAAATAAAAAACGCAAAACGGATATTAGAATTGGGCACTCTAGGCGGCTACAGCACAATCTGGTTAGCAAGAGCAATCCCCGATGACGGCATAGTGATAAGCCTGGAATCTTATGAAAACTATGTAGCTACGGCCCGCAAAAACATTGAATACGCAGGCCTTCACAATAAAGTTAAAATAATCCACGGGGCAGCACTAGATTCCATTAATAAATTAATTGCCGATAAAGAAGAACCCTTTGATATGATTTTTCTGGATGCGGATAAGCAAAACAATTCCAACTACCTAAGGTTATCTAAAGAACTTTCAAAACCCGGAACTGTTATATATGGAGACAATGTGATACGTGGCGGTGAGCTATACAATGCCGATAGCACTGACCCGGCGGTAAGAGGTTCCAGACGATTTATTGAAGACATGGGAAAATCCGAATATCATGAGTCAACCGCATTGCAGACGGTAGGGATTAAAGGGTATGATGGATTTACAATAAGTATTGTGAAGTAAAGTGAGGGATAAAATGAATCTGATCTACACCGGAAAAACGAAAGACGTATACGAAAACCAAGACGGTACCTATACCCTAAAATTAAAAGATTCAGCCACAGGCAAAGATGGAAAGTTCGACCCAGGAGAAAACGCCGTGGGCCTAGAAATAGAAGGCCTAGGCCGGGAATCCTTGCGTATGTCAAAATATTTCTTTGAAAAACTAACATATGCAGGTATCCCCCATCACTATATAACAAGCGACATAGCTGCTGCTACGATGACAGTAAAGCCCGCAAAGGCTTTCGGTAACGGCATAGAATTTATATGCCGCCGCAAAGCTGATGGTAGCTTTATAAGGAGATACGGTGCATACATTACCCACGGTACAGACCTTGATAACTTCGTAGAGGTAACGATAAAAGACGACGCCCGTAACGACCCCCCAATAACCAAAGATGCCCTGCTAACCCTAAGCATAATGACCCAGGATCAATACGAAGCCTGCAAGTCTTTGACTAAAAATATAACCCAATTGGTAGCTGGTATTTTGGCGCAAAATGACCTAGAACTATACGATATAAAATACGAGTTTGGTATATCTGAAGGTGAGGTAATTCTTATTGATGAATTTTCCGCTGGAGTAATGCGTGTATATAAAAATGGCAACCCAGTACCTCCAATGGAGCTTGCCCGTCTTATTCTAGAGGACTAACTGAGTATATAACGAATTAATTCGCTATAATCGTTATCTAAAGCGGCTTATCATTAGCCGCTTTTTATATTGCCTCAGCGGTTTATGTAGTGAGACAGCTGCATTAGTGGCTCTATCTTAACAAAATCTTAATTGTTGCAGGCCTCTTTTTAAGATATGCTTGTTGGAATTATACAAAATTTGAATACCCTCGGAGGCCGTAATGCGAAAAAACATCTTCCTAAAATCCATGCTTCGCCAGCCGGTGCGTACTGGATTACTCGTTCTACTTATAGCCCTGGCCTCTTTTGCGTTCTTCCTGCGCACAGTGGAATTTGTGGCAGTGCGGGCAGAGATAAGAGCGCTTGAAGGCAATTTTCGTGCTATTGGTACAGTGCTGGCGGATGATTACTGGGCGGATGTTTCTTTGGTGGCGGATATTTTGGAAAACAGCCCATTTGTGCGGTATGTGGATAGGATGCCTGGGGTCGAGGGCATTTTGCTTAATATGTACAGCCCAGACCTGGGTGGGCGGCCTATAGAAGAGCCAACACGATTAGCCGATGCTATTTTTGCGGCAGTTGTTGTGGATATGGACATACAGTCCTTTGTTAGTGGTGGTGAGAGCCACTATTTTGCGTGGACTACTTTTTATATATATGAGGTTTTTGCTGGTTTTCCAGCCCATGTCGTCCAGGGGCAAACGCTATCTTTTTGGATTGATGCCTATGCTGCTGGTGATTTGGGTTGGGCTGACGCGATAGGCAGGACATTCTTGTTTCGCACTAATTATGCTGTCCAGTTTGGATTTTTTGGGCAGGCGCTTATTCCGCGTGTTGGGCGTGATTCTCCCGGAATCTGGCTTACGCCGTTGGATGGTGACGAGTTGTGGACGTTACCATTTTATCGCTTACAGGAAGTGGGTTATGATTTTAGTCAAGTGTCAGAGATTGCACATCTTGCAGAACATATCAGATTTTTGAACCATCATCAGCACGGAATATATCTGCAACCTACACGGGATATGAGTGCTATGCCTATAATGCAGCCAGAGGCAGGAATTAGGCTTGGCTGGTTTCGGACCGGTGAGGCCCATGATCTATTTCGCATACATCATGGGCGGGGGATTACATATGAGGATTATTTAAACGCAAACCCGGTTGCGGTCGTCAGCAATATGTTTGCCCATATCAATCAGGTTGGCATTGGGGATATTTTGGAAGTAAGCATCCCCCTTAATCAGCGGGTAGAGAGACTTATGCCTGCGTATCGGGACTTGCTTATAAGAAGCACTCCTGAGGATTATCATTATCATGTAGTTGAATTAGAGATCGTAGGCATTTATTTGGACTTTGCTCGGACACGCGTCTCAGGTACGTTTGACTCTTCTTTTGTGTATTTTCCGGCATCCCTTATGCCGGAGGGGATTATCTTGTCACCGCCGGAGTATGGTGAATTGCCTGGATGGTATGAATATGGGCATCTGCCCTCCATTTGGCTTGGTTTCGAGCTTTATAGCGCCCGGGAAGAGCAATACTTTATGGAAGCCTATGTCGATATCATCGAAAAGCTTGGGTTTCGCTTGATGATATTCGAAGTCAGAGCTCAGGCATTTTGGGCTGCTATTGATCCTATGCTGTTGGTTATTACATTCAATGCCGCTGTGTTTTGGGTGGTACTGATTTTTGTACTTGTTCTTGTTATATTTTTGTTTTTGCATCAGCGACGTAAAGATATGGCTGTCCAGCGGGCTTTGGGCTTTTCTGTAAAACGGCTACTGTGGAGGTTTTGGGTGTGCGCGCTGTGGTTTGGTGCACCGGCCGTCTTAGCCGGCGGGGTCTTTGGCTGGGTGTTGGCTTTATCCATTGCGGATTATACGCTTTCGCCTTTGGCTGATATTATACCGGGCTTTGTACCGGCAGTATCGCCTTCTCATGGATGGTTTGTTGGGATGTCAGTAATTGTTATTGGGTTGTTGGTTGTTTTTATTGGCGTCGGGGTTGGATATATGGCCAAGTACCCAGTGCTAGAGCAACTGCAAGGTGTGAAGACTAAGCGAAATAAGTCCATAAATCAATACGCCAGATCAATGAATGTTACCGAAAGCAATGAATGGGCCGATACCAGGTTGCAGTCGGGTAGCAAATTTAAAGTGGGGGATTTTATACCTGCCGCCACGCCTATGCAAAGGCTTGCAAGTGGGACTAGGTTTATTTTGCGGCATATTGGCCGCTCGCCTGCAAAGTCTGTGCTAGGAATTTTTGTTGCGCTGTTTTTTGTGCTTGTGCTGGGCTGGCTTTCAGAGTCTATTGTGCGTACAGGGGATACCATAGACCAGCTTTATGAGTCTACTATTGTCCATGGTGAAGTAAGGCAGGCCAACCCATTCGATTTTTCGCCGGGCAGATATTTAGGCGATGTTATATGGCGGCATACTGTGGAGAATGTAATCGAAACTGGGTTTGTTGAAAATATTTATGTAGAGGCTGGGCATTTCAGATCCTTTGTTGTCTCACCTGGGCCTGATGGGGCTTGGCCGGAGAATTGGTACGAGATTATTGGATACGACAGAGATATTTCCATTTATCATAATCTTGATACGCTGGATTTTATGTTTGCCTTCAATGACATGGACATATTTATGGCGGAAAATTATATCGAAGGTGTTGGTGGTGTAGAAATTAATTACGCGCCTGGGTTTGGGCCGTCTGATTTTGTGCATAGCCCAGGTGAACCTGTACCTCTTATTATCTCTGAAGTTATTGCCGAAAGACGCGCTGTGGGGCTGGGAGACGAGGTGCTCATTGGGTTTACCAGGTATGCCCCCACGACATGGAGTTACATCCCGGCCGTGATTATTGGTATACACAATGATGTTATTACCAGAGAGGCGGCCCAAGGGGCGATGCTTCTCCCTGCAGGCACAATTGAGGAACTTATGCGTGGCATGACGCTATATACTACCTTCCGGTTTACTGTAAATCCGGATTATAACCGGGATATTCTATATGTGCGAAACTATATTAATGATATCGTCACAAGCGGGATAGCCGGGGTTGGTATGCTAATGCTTACGTTTTTGGATCAATTATTACACACGTTGGTTGGTGTAGCAAACCAGACCTTGCTGCTTTTGGAACTGGTGTATCCAGTAGCACTTACAGCTTCCGCAGCCATAGCCGGCGGCCTGTCCATGCTGCTGATTTTACAGACGGCCAAAACAGCGGCAATACTGCATGTACTAGGCACTACCAAGAAAAAGACTGTGGTTATACTGCTTATGGACCAGGTGTTGATATGCCTTGCCGGGATGCTACCGGCACTTGTGGTATTGGCTATTATTGGCGCGACGTTTAGCTCGATGTTTTTGTTATCCCTGGGAATTTATTTTACGGCGATAGTTATTGGGGCTTTTATTGGTGCGGTGTTGGTAGTAAAGCGTCCCGTACTTGTAATGTTGCAGGTTAGAGAATAGGAGGATATGTATGCTTCGGTTAGTGAATGTTTGTTATAGATATAAAACAGATTTATCTTAACAAAATCTTAATTGTGACATACCTCTTTTTAAGATATTCTTGCTGGAATTATACAAATTTATGATAACCCATGGAGGCCGTCATGCGTAAAAACATATTCCTAAAATCCATGCTTCGCCAGCCGATGCGTACTGGATTACTCGTTCTACTTATAGCTCTGGCCTCTTTTGCGTTCTTCCTGCGCACGGTGGAATTTGTGGCAGTGCGGGCAGAGATAAGGGCGCTTGAAGGCAATTTTCGTACTATTGGCACGGTGCAGGCAGATGATTACTGGGCGGATGCTTCTGCAGTAGCGGATATTTTGGAAAATAGCTCATTTGTGCGCTATGTAGATAGGATGCTTGGGATCGAGGGTATTTTACTTAATATGCACAGCCCAGACCTGGGTGGGCGGCCTATAGAAGAGCCAACGCGATTAACCGATGCTATTTTTGCGGCAGTTGTTGTAGATATGGATATACAGTCCTTTATTCGCGGTGGTGAGAGCCACTACTTTGCATGGACAACTTTATATATATATGAGGTTTTTGCAGGTTTTCCGGCCCATGTTGTCCAGGGGCAAATTATATCCCTTGGGCTTGACGCCAATGCTGCCGATAATTTGGGCTGGACTGACGCGATAGGCGGGACTTTCCTGTTTCGCACCAACTTTGCTGTCCAGTTCGGATATTTTGGTGTGATGCTTGTCCCGCGTGTTGGGCGTGATTCTCCCGGAATCTGGCTTACGCCGTTGGATGGTGACGGGTTGTGGACGTTGCCATTTTATCGCTTGCAGGAAGTGGGTTATGATTTTAGCCAAGTACCCGAGATTGCACATCTTGCAGAGCATATCAGATTTTTGAACCATCATCAGCGTGGAATATACCTGCAACCTACGCGGGATATGAGTGCCATGCCTGTAATGCAGCCGGAAGCAAGGATTAGGCTTGGCTGGCCCCGGGCCAGCGATGTAGCTGATTTATTCCGTTTACATCCGAATGGGCGTGGGATTACATACGAGGATTATTTAAATGCAAATCCCGTTGCTGTCGTTAGCAATATGTTTGCCCATCTTAATCAGGTTAGTGTCGGGGATATTTTGGAGATAAGCATCCCCCTTAATCAGCGGGTGGAGAGGCTCATGCCTGCGTATCGGGACTTTCTTATAAGAAGCACTCCGGTAGATTATCATTATCATGTGATTGAGCTGGAGATCGTTGGTACTTATTTTGACTTTGCCAGGATACGTACTACCGGCACTTTTTGCTCTTCTTTTGTATATTTTCCGGCATCCCTTATGCCAGAGGGAATCATCTTGTCACCACCTGCGTATGGCGAATTGCCTGGATGGTATGAATATGGGCATCTGCCCTCCATTTGGCTTGGTTTTGAGCTTTATAGTGCCCGGGAAGAGCAATACTTTATGGAAGCCTATGCCGATATCATCGAAGGGCTTGGGTTTGGCTTGATGATATTCGAAGTTAGAGCCCAGGCATTTTGGGCTACTATTGACCCTATGCTGTTGATTATTACATTCAATGCCGCTGTGTTTTGGGTGGTACTGGCTTTGGTGCTGGCCCTTGTTGTATTCTTATTTTTGCAACAGCGGCGTAAAGATATGGCTGTCCAGCGGGCCTTGGGTTTTTCTGTAAAACGGCTGCTGTGGCGGTTTTGGGTGTGTACGCTGTGGTTTGGGGTGCCAGCCGTCTTGACCGGCGGGGCTCTGGGTTGGATACTGGCCTTGACCATTACAGATTATACGCTTTCGCCTTTGGCTGATATTATACCGGGCTTTGTACCGGCAGTGTCGCCTTCTTATGGATGGTTTGTTGGGATGACAGCAATTGTTATTGGGTTGTTGGTTGTTTTTGTTGGTGCCGGGGTTGGATATATGGCCAAGTATCCGGTGCTAGAGCAATTGCAGGGCGTGAAGGCTAAAAGGAATAAGGCCACAAATGAGCCCACTCGATCCGTGAAGACCGCTGAAGGCAATGAATACGCTAATACTAGGTTGCAGCTAGGCGGTAATTTTAAAGTAGGGGATTTTATACCTGTTGCCGCACCTATGCAAAGGTTTGCAAGCGGAACTAGGTTTATTTTGCGGCATATTAGCCGCTCGCCTGCCAAGTCTGTACTAGGAATTTTTGTTGCGCTGTTTTTTGTGCTTGTGCTGGGCTGGCTTTCAGAGTCTATTGTGCGTACAGGGGATTCTATAGATCGGCTTTATGAGTCTACCATTGTCCATGGTGAGATTAGACAAGCCAACCCATTCGATTTATCACCGGGCAGGTATTTAGGCGATGTTATATGGCGGCATACCGTGGAGAATGTTGCCGAAACGGGGTTTATTGAAAATATTTATGTAGAGGCAGGGCATTTTAGATCCTTTGTTATTCCACCGGGCCCTGATGGGACTGGGCCGGAGAATTGGTACGAGATTATTGGGTACGACAGAGATGTTTCCATTTTCAATAACCTTGACGCGCTGGATTTTATGTTTGCCTTTAACGATATGGATATATTTATGGCGGAAAATTATATCGAAGGCGTTGGTGGTGTCGCAATTAATTACGCGCCTGGGTTTGGGTCATCTGATTTTGTGCGCCGCCCAGGTGAACCTGTGCCACTTATTATCTCTGAAGTTATTGCCGAAAGACGTGGTGTTGGACTGGGAGACGAGGTGCTTATCGGGTTTACAAGGTATGTCCCAACGACATGGAATTACGTCCCAGCCGTGGTTATCGGTATACACAATGATGCTATTACCAGAGCGGCGGCTCAAGGGGCGATGCTTCTCCATACCGATGCAATTGCGGAGCTTATGGATGGCATGACGCTGTTTACTACCTTCCGGTTTACTGTAAATCCGGATTATAACCGGGATATTCTATATGTACATGATTATATTAATAGTATTATTACAGGCAGGACCGCTGGGGTTGGCAGACTACTGTTTACATTTTGGGACCAATTATTACACACATTGGTTGGTGTAGCCAACCAGACCTTGCTGCTTTTGGAACTGGTGTATCCGGTAGCACTTACAGCTTCCGCAGCCATAGCCGGCGGCCTATCCATGCTGCTGATTTTACAGACGGCCAAAACAGCAGCAATACTGCATGTACTAGGCACTACCAAGAAAAAGACTGTGGTTATACTGCTTATGGACCAGGTGTTGGTATGCCTTGCCGGGATGTTGCCGGCACTTGTGGTATTGGCTATTATTGGCGTGACGTTTAGCTCGATGTTTTTGTTATCCCTGGGAATTTATTTTACGGCGATAGTTATTGGGGCTTTTATTGGTGCGGTGTTGGTAGTAAAGCGCCCCGCGCTTGGGATGTTGCAGGTTAGAGAATAGGAGGATATTTATGCTTCGACTGGAGAATGTTTGTTATAGATATAAAACAGGGGATGTGGATGTGCTTAGGGATATTTCAGTCAATTTTGAGACTGGGAAGTTCCATTCCATTGTAGGCCCTTCCGGGGTTGGCAAGACTACTTTGCTTTCTATTATGGCAGGGCTTGATAGACCGTCTTCCGGCAAGGTGTTTATCGGTGATGAAGATTTGGCGGGCATTGACTTGAACGTTTATCGGCGTGACAAGATTTCTATGGTGTTTCAGTCTTTTCATCTGTTCCCACTTTTGACTGCATTGGAAAACACTAGCTATTTACTAGAGGCCCGAGGGGTACGGCGGCGGGATGCCGAGGCCCGAGCGCGTGAACTTTTGACTGTTGTGGGAATAGACGAAAGCAAGCATCGGCGGTACCCGTCCAATCTTTCTGGTGGCGAGCAACAGCGTGTGGCCATTGCCCGGTCTTTGTCTACCGGGGCTCGGGTTATATTAGCGGACGAGCCTACGGGTAACTTGGATATGGCCAATAGCAGCGCTATTGTTGGGCTGCTTAAGAGCTTGGCGCAAGATGAGGATTATTGTGTGATTGTGGTTACACACAATATGGAGATTGCAGATGGGTCAGATGTTGTGTTTCGGATGATGGATGGAGCCATTGCCCCGCCGCGCATGGAAATGTAGGAGGTGTATTGATTGGCTTCAGATTTTTTCGAGTCTACAGCAGAAACCATCCGCAACCTAAACCAAACAGACCGCCAGCTATTCGATTATGTAGTAAAGAATATGAATACCGTAAAAAACATGAGCATACAAAAATTCGCCGCTACTATGTATGTATCCACCACAACAATCTTCCGTTTTTCCCAAAAATTAGGCTTCTCTGGATATACTGATTTCATCAACAGCTTAATAATTACAGCTCATACAAAACCAGAAGCTATCCTGCCAGGCGTAATTCTAAAGGAAAACTACAGCGAAGAGTATCTGAAAAATGCAATGGAAACAGTGCGTGTAATGTCCGCAGCCGAAATCACTAAAATAACAGAGCTATTAGCGAAGCGCCCCAATGTATACATCCTAACAGACGAGAACACCCACCCCATAGCCCAGTATAGCGAAAGGCTGTTCATAGGCTTGGGCCTTCACGCCTATGCCCCGGAAGCTACATACCAGATGCAGACATTGGTTAATCATATAAAAGATAGCGATATGCTAATAGCCCTGTCATACTCCGGCCAAAGCAGAACAATGCTGGATTTTATAGAGCGAGTATTCCTAGGCGCGCGTCCATTTTTGATGTCCATAACAAGAGCTGACAACAATATACTGGGCACTCTGTCCGATGCCAATTTCTATATATTTGCCGAAGAAATCCATCTAGGCGGAATGGACTTAACTTCCTGTATGCCTATGCTGATGATTATGGAGCTGTTGGTATACACTTATATCAGCCAATCCAAGTTAAAGGAATAGTATTACCCATTAAGTAATATGTTGCATCCTATGCATTAACCATACAGAAACAGTAAAACCCCTTTTCATTAAAATTAAATGTGCTAGAGTAAAGCGAATGTACTTCGAAACCGTGAGTGCCGAGCGGCACCCGAAAACGCGTTCGCTATAAAGCGCATTTAAATCGAAAAGGGGTTTTTAAAATGGAAATGGTAAAGAAAAATAGCATGTGGCTACTAGCAATTATTTTGGTAAGTTATTTCGTTGTTGGCTTTCCTGATGGAGCATTTACTGTATCTTGGCTGGGGATAGCAGATGAAATCCAGGGTATGACCACAGCCCATACAGGCTATATCTTAGTAGGATACTCAGTAACTTATACATTGGCTGGAGTGATACTGTCCAGGCTTAACCGCTTTATGAAACTGCAAACTGTTTACCTATGGGGCCTTGTAATAATGGGTGCTGGATTTATCGGCCTTGCCCTTTCTACTAATTTTACACTGGTACTATTGACGATAACAGTGTATGGATTTGGCACAGGCCTAATGGCCTCCAGCATGAACTCCTATATGGCAAAACACTTCACCGCAAGGCATAATAACTGGATGCACTGCTTCTGGGGTGGGGGAGCCACATTAAGCCCTATTATTATGGGCCAACTAATGGCAGTACTAAGCTGGCGAGCAGGATACTTTGTAATAACTGGGATTTTGCTGGTAGTGGCAATTATGCTTCTAATTAGTATGTACAAAAAAGTTTGGATTGATGATGAAGCCAAAGAAGATTCAACGATAGTCGAGGAGAGCCGCAAAGCTAAAAATAGCCTCACAAAAAAATGGCATCAAGTAGTAGAAATATTAACATTTTTCTTCTTAGGGGGCACGGATTACACTTTAGTATTTTTCACCGGTGCAGCGCTTATAGCCCGAGGACATCAAACCGCCGAAACCGTTGCAATATTCTCCGCCGTGTATTATATCTCAATGACAGCAGGGCGGATGTTCTTTGGTTGGGCGGCCAAATGGCTAAAGGAAGTCCCTATTGTGCGCATTGGCGTAGTAATATCAATAGCAGGACTTGGGGTGCTATATTTCAACAGCAATATAATAGGCATGGCTCTCACCGGTTTCGGTCTAGGCCCAATGCTCCCCACGTTGGTAAGCGATAGTTCTAACCGCTTTGCTCCAAATATTCTTTCAAAAATTGTAGGATACGAACTGGCAGCCTTTGGTGCAGGTATAGCGGTTTTATTCTTTATCACCAGTCAAATCCTCCACTTTATTTCATATGAAGCCTTGTTTCCCCTGGCACTTGGATTTATTATACTTGTGTTCCTATGTAATGAAATCTTAGCCCGTGCCTTAAAGGGGAAATAATATGGCTTATATACTAATAGTAGAAGATGACAGAGACATCAACGACCTTATAGCCAGAAATCTAAAGCTTGTAGGTCACACATACCATCAAGTCCTAGATGGCATGGAGGCCATAAGAATAGCCGCAAATCAGGACTTTGATCTAATTCTACTAGACGTAATGCTTCCCGGTTTGGACGGTTTTGGCGTAATACAAAAAATCGCTACTACTCCCACCATTTTTATAACCGCTAAAGATGGCCTGGAAGACAGGCTAACAGGTTTATCTTTAGGTGCCGACGATTATATTGTAAAACCTTTTGAAATGCTGGAGCTCTTAGCCAGAATAGAAGCCGTATTGCGCCGCACCAAGAAAAATACTACTGCCTTCACACTAGATGGCGCAACCATAGATATGACTACCCGCATAGCTAAAGTCCATGGCAATGAGATAGACCTCTCCCCAAAAGAGTTCGACCTACTGGAAGTGCTAATCCGCAACCAAAATATAGCACTTTCCCGGGAAAAGTTGTTGGAACTAGCATGGGGCTACAGTTATGCGGGTGAAACACGCACCGTAGACAATCATATCCAAAAGCTAAGAAGCAAACTGGGTTGGGAAGACCGCATAAAAACAATCTACAAGCTGGGCTACCGCCTGGAGGTTAAAAAATGAGGATTAAGATATATTTGGCGACATATATCCTTTTTATCGCAATCCTGTTCTCATCTTTGGGCATTGTGTCAGCTTTCATGACCAATGCCCAGATTAATATGTACACAGATAAATGTATCCGGGAGTTCCAGACTATTTCACATTCCCTTTTCAGAGATATTTCAAATCTTGCAGGCCGGGAACAAGAAATTTCTATTTTGATAGACGGTTATACAGCCTATTACCGCCAGCATGACATTGTATTGGAAGTAACCTATGTAGCACCCTCACCCTATACCAGGGCAGTCTTGGCATATACCTACCGGGAAACGGGCCAATACATCCACATATCCGGGCATCTGCCCGACCCGCTTTCACATATCCACATAGATTACTTCTATAATATAACCAGATATATCGAGGACATGAGTCGTATTCAAAATATTTTGCTGATAGTATGCATAATATTTTCTGTAATAACGGCCTTTGTCCTCTATTTTATTGTAGCCAAAATTTTCAAGCCCTTAGGCATTATATCCAATGCAACCCGCAATATAGCCGGAGGCAAATACAGCGAAAGAATCCGGATAAAGGGCAAAGGCGAGCTGGCCCAAGTAGCAGAAGATTTCAACCAAATGGCAGCCCAAATCCAGCGGCAAATCCATGTGCTGGAGAAAGCCGCCACAGACAAACAGCAATTTATAGACAACTTTGCCCATGAAATAAGAACACCCTTGACCTCAATTTTCGGCAATGCGGAATACATGCAGCGCGCCCTTTTGGACGAAGGAGAAACCATAGAGCTTACCCAGTTGATAATGAACAACTCCACCCATATGAAGCAAATCGCCAACTCCCTTTTGCAACTAGCCACTCTGCGGGACTATGCCCCAGTTATCATGGAAATCCCGATAAGGCAGTTGTTCGATGATATAGGTAAAACCATGTATGACTCCCTATATGAAAAAGGCGCAAGACTGACATACAAAACAGACATAGAAGTCATGCAAGGCCAGAAAGACTTAATAAGAAGCCTGCTACTAAACCTATGCTACAACGCAGTAAAAGCCTGCGACCAAGGTCAGGGCCAAATTGAGTTAGGGGCAGCCCGTTACGGCCAGCAAATAATCTTGTCGGTAAGGGATAACGGTCATGGCATTGCCCCAGAGCATCTGCACAAAATAACAGAGCCATTCTTCCGGGTAGACAAAGCTAGAAGCCGAGAGCACGGTGGCGTAGGCCTTGGCCTAACCCTGTGTAAGCAAATCGCGGATGTTCACGGTGCTAAGCTGGGAGTAGAATCTGTCCTTGGATTGGGTACAAAAATTTCAATAACTTTTACAACTTCATGACAACTCGGAGATAACTCCGAGATAATCCCGTCATATTATCATCACAACAAAACAATACGAAACGGAGGATTAACATGAAGAATACTCGCCTAAGCCTTGCCTTAAAAGCAGCAGCCTTTTCCTTACTTGGGATTCTGATACTAAGCGGCATTTTCATAGGTGCTAACCGCCTAATCTTTGCCACAGCCACGGGTGGAGAACGAAACTTGGATACTATTAACCCCGTAGACCCTGTGCTAACTCGTGCAGACGCAATTCCTGAAGATTATCCATTTCCTGAGTTCTCGCTCACCTATTTTACCGACGAGCGTGTAAGCCCCAATGCTCTATCTCCAAGCCAGGCCGCCGAAATCGGCTCCAGGTATATCTGGGAGATGTTTGGGGCAAATATCAGCGGTAAAACAATGCATCTTCACATTGATAACTTTCCTTCTAGTACTCGTACCCATTGGGAAGGCCTGATATGGTCTGAGCATCCAGTCTATGACTTTGTAATCCATTACCTTTTTTCCATAGATTCTGTAACGGGTGAGCGGATATCCATTGCTGTTGGTGACTGGTTTCCAAGTGAAGCTGTGGGAGAAAGTGTATCCGAAGGCAACTATGAAAGATTGATAGAGATTTTTGCTGAAATCGCAATGGATTATGCCCAAAGGCATTTTAATTTTACAACAGTTGCAAATGTTGTATACGATGGTATGCGCAATCTTGCAGATTATACCGCGTACATGGAATGTGATGAGGGATTGCTGCATCCTGTTATGACAGAAAGAGGCTTTCCATGTCACGCTATCATGAATGGCGAAACCATGCTGGACTTTATAGCCACAGACGAAACAGGCCGGACAGCCCGCATAGTAATTTCCATGGAAACCATGAGACTCAATGCCCTGACCACTCAACATAATGATATTGTGCCGGGATTTGAGTTTGAGGCACCGCCATTTCTCCCAAACGCTGGCGAAGTTGCTATGTATCCCAGAGCCGCGCCATTTCTTACTGTATATTTAGGGCCCAATCAGCCTGCGTGGGCAATGCAAATACCCCCTTATACCGACTTTCTTGAGTTTGATATGGACCCAGCGCCTACGCTCAACCTAACTCACAACCAGGATTTGCCCTTGGATTGGCAGTATATCAGTATGGACTTTACCCATGAGCTCATACCAGAAGCCGTTTTTGTGTTTCGCCGAAGAGTAGAAGGCACTGATGGACAGCCCCATGTTTTGGAAAATATAGATATAATGGCTCCAGGAGGCTGGATGCCTGGCCTTTATGAGTACAAAATCCCAATTTTTGATGATGGTTTTGATTATTTTTACTTTGTACGTACTGTTTGGCCGGAAGGTTATGCGTTTAATATCTTCCGGGTAAACAGTGGTTCCCATCCGGAATTAGAAGGGCCGCTCCCAGCACCAACTCCAATACCCGGCCCTGTGTGGGCAGTACAGCCAAACCTGCCCCATGACCACATAACCCTTTGCAATGCAGGTAACTATGTCAATTCCCAAAGAAGAGTAATTGACCCGCAAACAGGTCAACTAACCGGGGATTTCTGCGATGGACACGGCGGGCCACCTCCAGACTTTGTATTTGACCCAGAACGGTTGTTATTTGGCCATCCAAGCTATGGCAACGCATATCACCCTGTAGTAGGTATGCACACGATGGAAGATTTCAAAGCTATAGAAGATCGCTGGGTGCAACAAAACTCAAGCGGACTTATAGCAGTAGAATCTGTAGATTCTTCATTGCGCCAATCTGATTATAGTCTTCCTTGGGAATACTGGTGGCTGACAGAAGAAGCCTTCTCAGGACACTTCGCACTAATGTACAATCTTCAGTTTGTAACGGATTTCATTTTTGATAATGCTCCTTCATGGTGGCACCGTTATAGGTTTGCTTTTGATGAAAATACTGGGGAACATTCCATGGTGGATATGCAATTTATAGCTGTAAGCATGGAAGGCATGTGGGGGCTTGTAAATAAGAGCGGCGATGTAATCATTCCCTTTATCTTCGAAAACTTAATTCTAATCAACGAAAATACAGCCTTCGCTAATTACAATGGCAGGCACGGAATCCTAGATATACCCGGCTCAATTGCCGCGTTTGGAGGTGTAAGATGAATAAGAAAAGAGTTGCAATTCTATTGTGTGTACTAACACTGACAATGGCTGCGCTGCCTTTTTTCGTCGCTTACGCTAACCGCAACCCGGTAGTAACCTTAGACGGTTACTTAATAGCTTTCCCAGACCAAAACCCAATAATGGACAACAACCGTGTGCTGGTTCCTGTCCGCGGTGTCTTTGAGAAAATGGGCTTTTATGTAACCTGGAACGCGGAAACTAGGGTTGCTCGCCTAGAAAGTGACACTCTAATTATCACCATACCCGCAGATTCCAATTCCTTTACTATAAGCAATAATGGCTTTGGGCATAATGCCATACAAATCATAACTCCTGATGTCCCTCAAAGGATGGTGAACAACCGCATGCTGCTCCCACTGAGGGCCGTGGCTGAAGCCGTAGGCGCCACTGCTTATTGGGACAGCAATAACAGAGCGGCACAAATAATAAGCCCACCGCAACCATCGCCCCCACCCCCAGCAATCCAAAACATCCGGTCTTGGCTGGGGGAAGGACGAGATTTAATATCCTTTGATAGCCACCGTCACCTATTCGGCACTCAAACCGGCCATTCATATTTCGGCCCCCATAATATTATTTACAGCTTCGAAAATGGTCTGTCCGTAGAAAGTGCATTATCTGTTCGCGCTATAAGCAATATCAGTATCAACTTCAATGAATCAGAAAATAAAATAGCCTTCAATTTCAGTGGAATAGATGGAACATCTAATGTTGATGATGTGATATATCTATTCGGAAACCACGATCCTTACATGGTTTTGAACAATACAATTGGCGAAACCATGATGGGGGCAACCACATCACGTACGTATAGAGTGGGGGACTATAGAAATGTAGCCTTCTATTCCGACGCATACAATAACATTGTAGGGATTAGGTTCTATATGCGCCACGATGCATTATTAATATAGAAACAACCGTAAATTTTCCATAAAAAAAGTACAAAATACATTGCTGTACCACCACAACCCTTGTATCCTAATGCAAAATATACTAGGGGAGTGAAATCATGATTAATGTAGCCATAATAGGATGCGGCAACATCTCATCAGCACATATAGACAGTTATTTGATATTTCCACAAAGATGTAAAATCGTAGCCTTGGTAGACATCTACCCAGAGAAAGCCCAACAAAAAAAGGAACAATACAACTTGAATGAAGCTCAAGTATTTGCGTCTCACGAAGAAATGCTAGAAAACGCCGCAAATCTAGGCATAAATCTAGTATCCAACTGCACGCCCCCTTACGTTCACGCTTCCATAGCAATCAACTGCATGAATAAAGGCCTGCACGTATTAGTAGAAAAACCCATGGCAACCTGCCTGGCCGAATGCGACGAAATGCTGGAAGTCCAAAAAAAGAACAATGTAATCCTAACCTGTGGTGCACAAAATCGCTTCCTTAATATAATCAGCAAATTGAAAGTGCTAGCCGACTCAGGCATAGCAGGCAAAGTACGCTGTGCCCATGTAGACTCGCTATGGTGGCGCGGTCACTGCTATTACGACCTTTGGTGGAGAGGTACCTGGGAAAAAGAGGGCGGCGGCCCAACCCTAAATCACGCCGTCCACCAGATAGACATGATTAACTGGATTCAAAAAGAGCTTCCGATAGAGGTAACCGCAGTCCTCTCAAATGTAATGCATGATAACTCCGAAGTAGAAGATATATCCTTTGCCATTCTAAAATACGCTGACGGAGCACTAGCCAACGTAACCTCCTCTGTAGTACACCACGGCGGCACCCAAAGCATAGTACTTCAATGTGAAAACGCAAAAATTGCAGCTCCCTTTAGTGTAGCCGCAGAAAAATCCAAACCAAACGGCTTTGGTGAACCCAACGCAGAACTTGAAAATCTAATAAAAATAAAATATGATTCTATCCCAGAACGTGAATACGAAGGCTTTGCTGGAGAAATCGACGATGTGCTAACCGCAATTGAAACAGGCTGCGAGCCGCTGATAACCGGAGTAGACGGAAGAATGACCGTAGAATTAATCACAGCCATGTATAAATCAGGCTGCACAAAGCAAACAGTAAAGCTACCCTTATCAAAAGACGACGAGTTCTACACATTCGAAGGCATACTGAAAAATGCCATACGCTTCTACAAAAAAGCCAACTCAGTAGAAAACCTAGGTGACTCAGGCCCTATCATGACAGGGAAGTTTTAGTTTTAATGATACCGTCAAACCTTTTCTACCAACCCAACAAGGAGGAAATCCATGTCAGCAAGCGGAATGAATTACGCCCCAAAAGGCAAGCCCAATCCCGTGGTAAAACCAGGTGAGTTTGTCTTTGCCGCGATAGGCCTAGACCATGGCCACGTAGGCGGACAGTGTAACGGCCTAATAGAAGCTGGTGCTACCTTAAAATGGATATATGACCCAGACCCAGTAAAGCTGGAACGCTACATTAATATGTACCCAGGCGCAAAAGCCGCCCGCTCAGAAGAAGAGATATTAGAAGACAAAGAGATAGCCCTAGTAACCAGTGCCCCAATCCCATCAGATCGCTGTCCCTTAGGCCTTAGAGTAATGGCTGCCGGAAAAGACTACTTCACCGACAAAGCTCCCCTAACCACCCTGCAGCAGCTGGCCGATGCCAAAGCCATGGTAGATAAAACCGGTAAAAAATACGCCGTATACTATTCCGAGCGGCTGCACGTAGAAGCAGCAGTCTTCGCAGGCCAATTAATAGAAGAAGGCGCAATAGGTAAGGTAGTACAAACCATGGGTACAGGTCCCCATCGTATAAGTGCAGGAAGTCGCCCGCCGTGGTTCTTCAAACGGGAAAAATACGGCGGCATCCTAAACGATATAGGCAGCCACCAAATAGAACAGTTTCTATATTATACCGGTTCTAAAGATGCCAAAGTAATGGCCGCCCAAGTAGAAAACTTCAACAACCCAGACCACCCAGGCCTAGACGACTTCGGTGATTGCACTTTAAAAGGCGATAATGGCACTACAGGCTACTTCCGCTGTGACTGGTTCACTCCAGACGGTCTATCCACCTGGGGCGACGGTCGCACTATTATATTAGGAACGGAGGGCTACATCGAACTAAGAAAATACGTAGATATAGCCCGTACCAAAGGCGGCGGCCATGTATATCTAGTTAACCAAAAAGGTGAACAATACTTTGACGTAAATGGAAAAGTGGGCCATCCATACTTCGGCCAACTAATCCTAGACTGCCTAAACCGCACAGAAAACGCCATGACTCAAGCCCACGCCTTCAAAGCAGCAGAATTAAGTGTAAAAGCCCAGCTTCACGCGGAAGCCGCAAAAGGAATAATAAGGGAATTATAAAAACACGAACCAAATGGGCACTTCCAGAGGCATAATATCCCTGGAAACGCCCATTTTTTATGAGAAAAAAATATTTTGCGAAATTTGCAAAAAAAGTGTTGACAAGACAAATAATAAGGCCTATAATGGCCTTCGTCTCCCCGGCAGGGAAGACAAGAAATACCATAACAACAGCGCTCGGCAAGTCTATGACTAATTCGAGCACCTGCCCCTTGAAAACAGAATAACCACGAAAAAAAGGGACCCTGAACAGGTATGAAAGTGCCTGATTCAAAAACCTGATTCAGAGATGAGGAATGAACTAGTTTCATTTTGATAGCTGAATCGAAAGCAGTGCCAGTAAAAAGGTAAAGCTTTGTGGCATCGAAAGATGCAATAAAGAAATAAACTTGAGAGTTTGATCCTGGCTCAGGATGAACGCTGGCGGCGTGCCTAACACATGCAAGTCGAGCGGAAATATTCGCTGAAGAGGTCTTCGGACCGAATCTTGAATATTTTAGCGGCGGACGGGTGAGTAACGCGTGGATAATCTGCCCCGAACTTTGGGATAACAGCCAGAAATGGTTGCTAATACCAAATAAGCATACACTATCGCATGGTAGAGTGTGAAAAGAT
>Ga0131853_10001241_pt1 | contig 46006 bp, 27 predicted proteins | sample TergutLab28metaG_FD_92764 | JGI IMG/M metagenome (GOLD analysis project Ga0131853, IMG submission 92764) | Labiotermes labralis P1 segment gut microbial communities from Petit-Saut dam, French Guiana - Lab288 P1 (version 2) (version 2) | ecosystem: Host-associated > Arthropoda: Insects >... | reverse complement strand
GGGTGTGGGAGCTTTGTAAAAAAAAGGTTTTTTTTCCCACTAAGGGGGGGGGGGGGGGGGTTGTTGGAAATGGGTCACAAAATTTCTGGCAGATCATGTTTGATATATGTGATCATGCTGCTGTGACAGCTGCCAAGCTAAGGGAGAAAGCTTAAAGATACGCTCTGTATTTTGGTAACAGTTGCTGTTTATGCTAAGTATCTGATAACAAAGGTAGAAACATTCAAGAATACTGCATTAGTCTACCTACTTTTTTCAAGTGATAGTGCTCTTTCATATTTCATAAATATGTATGTGCATTTTATGATTTAGATATGTATGGAATATAGCTAATAATTTTAATGGTATTATGGTTTCTGATTATAATATGGAAGTCATTACCCAATTGATAATGTGAGAATTTTGAATTATTATTAGGAATAGCATTGTTTGTTTATTAGTATTTTAATGGTAACCCAAGCTCTGTATTGTCATGCTGAATCTGAGGATTGCCTGTCTATGAGCGAAGATCTGATATTGGACCAACCTGACATGAAGCCCTGGTTTCAGATCTTTGACCTGGAGACTGCTTATGTTGACATGTTTATTGTGGTTTTTGTCAGTCACTCCAAACATATGGTGGGATAGTGTCTCACATTAGACAACAAACCATAGCCAGGTGAATGCTGGAAACTAGAGGAAATAGAGAAGTCTGTCTCTCTCATGCACACACATGCACAATATTAACACACACTACCAGTGTAATAGTGCTACCACAATAACAGTAGTGAAAGTATAAGGTGAAAATTTACTAACAGAAACTTCCATTTCTGTTAATTTTTTTTCAGTCAGTATAATCGTAAAGAAAATATAGCCTGTCTAAACCACAGTAGCTGGTTACATCATATTCCTCATCTTCTCTTCCCTTCTTCCTGTCTATCTAGAGGTACATGATTTGTTTGTAGCTCGCCGGATGCGAGATGCACAGCGGGCTCGAGAACGTAGAGCTCGTTTAACTCCTGAACAAATTGCACAACAAAGGCATCGAGATGCTGTCCTGAAACGACAAAAAAGAGCGAAAGAGACAGAGGCAGAGAAGGCAATACGCAGGTCCCTTGAAGCTCAGAAGGCAAGGGAGCGAAGGGCAAAGATGTTGGGCAAGAAGCAAGGTTTTACTAGCATTTGCAGTGCAGCAGCATCAAGGATGGGGCTGACCCATTTTGTAAGTTATAATACAAAGACTGAATATATGCATGCTTTAAACATTGGTATGGATGACAAAATGTTACAAAGTGTTTCAAGAAACAAAATCCTTAACTCAAAGGGAATGCATGACGTAACTCATTAGTTATACATATTGTCAAAAATATTTTTTTCTTGTGCGTTTTTAATGTTATCATTGTTATTCAGTATTAAATATGAGTGTGAGTGACTTGGCAAGTCAGTTCTTCATGTGTGCAGATGGACAGTGACATTTTATACTTTGCTTTGAGGTTTTAAACATCAGTTAAGCACAAATGAGTTTGCAGTCAGGTGGCTGCAGGAACTTAAGGTAGGAAGGGTGAACCACCAGGTTGATCCAAAAGCATATAACTTCCTCTCAGACTGCACATTTACAGTTCAGAAGACCATACTGAAGCTTTACTGTCATGTAAACCTCAAATTTTATGTTCAGTCAGGAATTTTGCACCATACTGTATCAACCAAAATGAATTGTTAATTCTGCAGATAATTTTTCATTCTTCTTCTGTCATCCTGAGTTGTGAACATGTCTCCATTTTTTCTGTGACATGTTATACTTGTTGAAAGTATTGTACCAGCATGAATTTTTTGTAGGTAACCGTTTGATTGACAGGCAGCCATTTGATGAATGTACAGATTTATATAAATTTGAGTAGACTGTGTAGTGTGCAGATACAAGAACATGAACAGACTTTATTTTTGTAACTTGCTTATTCATTTAGGTTTCCCAGAGTTTGTAAAATCTGTTATGTATGCTGGTGTTGGCATACCGAATGAAACTGATTTGAGACTGTGTGCTCATTTGGCTTCTTATTAGGAAATGAGTACAACAAGGTCAGCCATTCACATCAGTGCACTTTTTAGATTCATAATGGCAAGAAGGAAGTGATGGTTTCATGTCACTTGATAATTGGATAATTAATTATGTACTTTCAAGTTTCTGAGTTTTAATATTTTGCGACCAAAATTGATTATTCTTACCGTTTCTTCAAAAGCCGAGCTTTGAAGTCTTTCACCCCGAAGATGGAGGCATCAGGTTCTCCCAAACTCTTGCTAATCATCTGCCTGATGACGCAGTGACAGGACTGAGAAGGCCCGAGACTAATCTATGTGTGAATGAGAAACTCTTGTAATGTAATACCTAGTTTATCCACTGTCTCCAATGTGACACATTACCCCAAGCAGTGGCAGCTTAAATTCATGATATGGCAGATAAAAGTACCTTCTCTCCAAAAATATAGTAGATGATATCAAATGATGACAGATAAACAGCTGCATATTTGAAACAGCCTTTTCTGTCAGAAATAATAAATTGTCGCTTCTTGGGTTTATTATCTTATGTAGCATACGTAAAGGGGTAGTCACACATGAAAGTTGACAGTTGCTGTTTCACGAAGTCTTGTCAGATAACACCAACTGCTGTTTTCATTATTAAACTACGCAGGTGTTTGGTGTTTCAGTAATGTCATTTGGAATGATGTGTTTCAGAATCTTGTTTGTGTATGCCAGCTATTGACTTTATTACATACATCTATTTAAACAAATGTGTAGTTCAGATAAAAAACATGTAATAATTAGAGTGGTGGCAACAGACATTACTTGCACTGTAATAAAATAAAGTACTGGTTGTTGGGCTGTAAGAGGTATTTATTGCCTTAGTGCCAAATAATGTAGCTATGAGTATCAAGTAAAAATTTCACAGCCATTTGATTTCATATTAGTTCCATAAAGCACTTCTTGTTTTGGATTGCTGAGGTTGCTTATGCATATGAATGCATATTGATGCTATGCTATGCACTGGCAGAAACAGTGCTGCCTTAGCATTTATTTTGTGTGTGTATTGTAACAGATAATGCAGTAAGACTTAAGTTGGTCATTTAGTCCAAAAATTTGATTTGGGAATGCATCTAATCCATGTAACATATGAATTTGTGGGAGAAGTATGTCTGACCAGTGTTATGTTGAAGTACAGTACCATTTGTTCAAGCACATCCCCAACATTGAACAGAGAGTGCATGCACAAAGAACAATATATTTAAATACCTTTCCATAGTAAGTAATAATTACAGGCTTCTAATGTTGTACATTCATAAGCGACTGTTTTTAGGCTTGTTTGCAAAGTTGCATACAGCAACTTTTAGCTTCGTTGTGTCTGTCCGTCCATCTCTCTGTCCACATGGAACAACTTGACTCCCACTGGATGGATTTTTATGAAATTTGATGTTTGAATACTTTTTGAATATGTGTCAAGAAGATTCAAATTTCATTACAGTCTCTCAAGAATAATGGGTACTTTACATGAAGACATACAATATGTACATTCATATTAATATCTCACCCAATTCTTCTTAGAATGAGAAATGCTATAGACAAGAGTCATAGAAAAATTAGAACACATGTTTTATGTTCAATAACATTTTCTCCAAAATTGTATAGTTTATGAGATAATTTGGAAAAATGTGATACAGCCAGACAGGCCACAAATAACGAGATAATATGGAGTGGGCGCTTTGCATGCTGGATAAGTAAGGCGTCAAACACACATTCAAAATATGTAGTACTTACTGCTTTTACACAACAGTAGTGTTTATGCACCTTACTGTTACATTATATGTACATGGCCTTTCTTGTTCTGTTTATAACAGATGGATTTGGCAGAGCGGACTGATCTGAAGTGTGACCAAAATATTACAGACCCTCTGAGTATTCCTACAGGCAGTGATGGCTTGGGAGCACAATGGGTAAATCCTACTACATACATTGAACTTCAGTCTCTAGATCCATATACATAAATAATGCTGTTGTGATTATGGTACATACTCTGTTCCTAAAGTACAATCTCTCTAACATCAGGTACAGGGATGTAAGACGTATGTGTTGAAATCGGCATATCTTGGTGCAATGAAGAATTCAGTCAGTGGGTTACTATGAATGACTGGATATGTTGATGTAGGTAATTATTCTGACTTTTTTGTGTGTTGAAATGAAAATTTCATTTCTATAAGTTTTTTTTTAATGGGTACATGGACATGTACTTAGGGAATGGCCATCTCTTTTGGATATGGGTTCTTAAATTTGTTAGTGTTTAAATATTCTTGCATTGGCACCGAAGAAAGTAAGTGCTGAGTAAATGCAGTGTGTAGTTTTTGGTTATCCTTACACGTGGGTGGAGAGAAAGATGAATGAAATTGTCAGCTTTCTTCTGTACAGCATAAGTTTATAAGTGCATTAAGCAGGTTGGTGTAGCAGTAATATTCATAAACTTGTATTTGGAAGGTGCTTGGTGCAAATTTTGGTCCATGTGCTGACTCTCTGGGTTGAGGTGTGTGGTTTTTTCTACAGTCCCATGTGGAATGTTGGTATAATAGCTCAGTTGATGACTACTGCCTTTTAGATATTTTGAGTGCTCTTATTCATCACTCATCTTGCTATTTCACACTGTACCTGGTGATTCATGAGTTATGGACATTACTGTAGCAGGTGAATACCTAGGTCTTTGTGATCAGAAAAGTTTATGTATGTGTTTGATTTTGAACGGTTACAGAGTTATGACAGCATTAAACTTAGAGTAAAACATGAGGACTCTTCAAAATAACGGAATAAAATAATGAACAATTTTCCTGAAAGAAGTTTAACAACTAAAGTCATAAAATTATTTTTAATTTACACCAAACTGTACTTAAAGAGGGGTTTTGAATATTAACAGTGTACCTCTTTTTATAGTTGTGAATAGTGCACATTGCTTGTTGCAGCAGCAGCTGACTTCCCGTACTAGAGGCGTGGGGGTCTCAAAGAGATGATCCAGAAGCTTGTTTACATCATATGCCATACAGTGTTAGAAACAAAGCTTGTTTAAAATCATGTAGCATGTAATAGACTTTGTCACTTGTACAAACTGTTCACAGGAATGCATTTACAAAAATTAAAAACCACCCATAGCACCATACCCATTGAGAATAGGTGCCATGTTTCCAGAAACTTTTTTGATTGCATCTACAGTGATGTCTGTATCTCATGAATCACCCTGTATAATATGGGATACTGTTTTATATAACAAATAAGGATGTAGAATACAAACAGAAAGGGTAGCTCTGACTTCGTTTGGAGAGGTTAGAGAATTCACCATAGGCTGTAAAATGAAGATATTGCAGTTATAAAATGGACTTTCATTTCCGTAACTTACTGTGATTGTTGTTCATAACTTATTACCATACATTTGCTGTGTCCCAGTTTGGTCAGGGTTGGGGATACTGGAGCTTCTCAGTTTACAGTGCATCTACCGTGTATGTCTGTGATTGAATTCATGGATGGCACAACATGGTAGGTGTAGTGACTAGGCTATGGACTGAATGTGTGAGGAACTGTGGGTAAGTTCCTGGCAGAGGCAAGAGACCTCTTCTCCAAAACAACCAGACTGGCTATGGGTTCCATCTAGTTCAGTAGGTACCAAGTGCTCATTACCAGCAGTAAAGGGGCTGGGGTCTGAAGCTGACCATCCATCTTTATCAAGTGTTGAGGCTAAGAATGAGTGATACTTTACATCATCTCCTCCATGCTTTCACAGTGTACACAGGGACTTGGGCCTTGACATTACCATTCAGCGCATTATGTGCACTGAAATTTGTCTTTTGTCTCCACAGTATGGTGTCACATTACAAACATTGTTAATTTTCCTAGCATCTGTATTGAGCACCTCAGACCCCATGCAGCATTTAAACTTATTAGGCCTATTTGTGCCAACATTGGATATGCATATCCGGTAAATGGGACACCAAGACCAACGAACTGTGCAGTATTAAAAAACATACATGTGGAAACTGTTCTCCACATCCAAGAAATATAACATCTAGTTTTAATTCTTATTTATTTCTTCATTTAACATTTCCAGTGGATATACAATGACCTATCAGTGTGGAATATTTGCTGTCTTGTAGCAGTATTTAGATAAAATTTGTAGGGCCAATAAGTCTGATGGAGGAATGTTGTTCAGCATGAATTTTAAATATGTAGAAGTCATTGACTAATAATTAATTAAAATTTGACATTGTAATGCCTATTTTTAAATGATATCAAATTTGTTGATATGTGACGGCATTTGGATATGTTTTTTAATCATGTTTTTCATGCATAGTGTCAGACTGACTGAATTCTGTAGGGGCTAACTCATTCCTGTGAATAGTTGAAGTAGACAAATGATACCTCTTGTTTTCATTGTTCACTCTTGTTTTATCACATTGCAGCCCTTGTGAAGAGATGGGACCAATACAGATTATGTGCTCCTGCAAATGCCCTTCCACACCTTTCACTACGGATCAGAAATTGTTTATATCATCACCTCCAAAAATAAATGTGCATGTATATACACATGCTTCCATCACAGAGCCTTTTAAGTTCAGAAGATAGTTTTGTAAATGTGAACTTGTGTGAAACATTCATTACAGTATCTTTGAACAAATTTTCACATGTTGTCTGGAAGGCAGTATGTGTATTGTAATTTTCGTCTGTTGCTTGTTGCCTTTATAGTAGTACTGATAGTAATGAACTTATAAAAAGTGTACTTATATTTGATGAAATATTGTTCAGCTTTGTTTTCAGTGAAAGATGATTTATGTCCCTTATCAATAACTATTTTCTCTTATTGTTTGATTATAATGCTATTCCAGTCCGTATGCTTGTAAAAGACAGTTTCCCTTAGCAGATAAAAAAATAACCATGTATTGATTGAAAATTCAGTTTATTTGCTTAAAAACTTGTTTTTTTTAAATTCTTTTTGTTGTGCAAAACTGGCTATCAGGAGTAATTTGCCTGGTATAAAAATCCTAAGTTCACTGCTTACTTTCATTTATTACAGTTAATACATTGAATATGCAGTAGACAGTTATGTAATTTTCAGTACAGATACTATAACAGAGTTTTACATATGTCTGTACAATAATTCGTATCCACCCAGAATTCAAACAGATGTTAAGAATGCAGTATGGTGCATGACAGATTTTGACCTACTCTAAGTTACTAGAAAATTATGTCTTGATATAAAAAGTAAATACAGGATTGTATATAATCTTTAAAAACTTGTGGCCAGCACTTTTCATACAACTTCAAAGGAATTACAGGTATTCTCAAAATACTTGTGCCATACCAACATTTAATTTGATGTTCAAAATTAAGAAGGAAATTTTGCACCGTACATTGGTGTGCAGTTGTCCCATGTACTGCAAGATGAACTGGCCTTGTTCTTATTGGGCTGTGTGTTATTACAGATCCTTGAACATACCCAGAAATAAGTGCTATGTGTGTATTTTAACAGTGTATTTTCTTACTTTTTCCTTCCCCTCTTCATTCTCTCTCTTGCCTTGGATTCTCAATTTATCAACTGTAGATCAAACAAGAAGTGGATGAAGATTTCATGGACTTTTGTGCATCGGCCTTCACAAATATTCCAGTGAAAATTGAACTTCAAGAAGATTTGCCAGTGACATGTGAGGGTGAGCCAAGGTTTCCTAATGAAAACATTGCTACTAATGAAGAAGAATATACTGAACAAAGAGGTGGTAGTGATGTAGTGAGCAGTTATAAAACTAATAATGACAATGTATCTGTTGATATTTGTAGTGAACGTCAGCATGGTGAATACAGAGGCATGGAAAATGAAGATTCTTGTAGAAGTTCATACCAGAATGAAAACAGTGTAGGTGAAAGGGATTGTAATGCCAAAATGCGACCAAAAACACGTCCTCACCAGTGTGATGTTTGTGGAAAGACTTTAAGTTCTAAAGGTAACATGCGGCTGCATAAAATAAAACGGCATGGGTTGAAAACACCATTTGTTTGTAAAATTTGTGAAGCTACATTTGACTATCGAAGGGATGTTGTTCACCACAGAAATGAGGCACATAGACGAAAATCTGATGGGATGTTTGAGTGTCAGAAGTGCGGTAAGGTGGCATATGAGTTCCATAATTTTATGACTCACATGAAGATTCATTCAAGGCCAGAAAATGCAATCAATGCCATGTCATCTGAACAAAAGAAATACACAAAGAAATTGGATATTTCACAGACCTTTATTTGTGAATTATGTGGTAAGGCATTTAAACGATCGGATTCGTTGAAAACTCACAGGATGTTTGTTCATCTAGCGGATGGTGGTGCTTTAGCTGCCAAGTTCAAACTGCAGCTCCAAGAGAAAAATTATGTCTGTGATACTTGTGGACGCCGTTTTGCATTTCGATGTTTGTTGCGTGATCATATGAATATACATTCTGGCATGAAACCGTATGCATGTTTAGAATGTGGAAGGGCATTTGCTCAAAGGGCTTCTCTAAAACAGCACACAAAGACTCATGGTGGTTATAAGCCTTTCCCATGCCCAGAATGTCATCTTGCATTTTATGGACGAGGAGACCTGAAAAAGCACATGCGAAAGCATACAGGCGAACGACCATTTGTTTGTGAGGTGTGTGGGGAATCTTATTCCCAAAGTAGTCATTTAAATGTTCATAGACGATCTCATACTGGAGAAAGGCCATTCATTTGTGACATATGTGGACGAGGGTTTACAAAGAGCAGTGATGTTATAAGGCATAGACGAATTCATACTGGTGAACTACCATTCTTATGTCAGGTGTGTGGCAAAGGATTCAGACAGTCTGCTCAGTGTGCAAATCATATTAAAAATCACCATTCTGAAACACTGGACCCATGAACTCTTTCCACAGTGTGTAAAGGTATAGTAAAAAACTGATCATCAAGCATCTGTATTATGTACAAACTGATTTTTTGTGTGCGAAAATTGTTCAGGTTTTATTGACTAGCACTAGATTATTATGAAATACAATTCAATGATTAAGTTTTGAGATCTTGTTATCTTTGTCAATAAGGAACAATAAGAGAGGCAGTGTATGTTTCATGTAACACTGAGGCACATTCACGTAATAACTAATGTTTTTGTGGAAAAGCAGGAAGTATTAAATTTTACAATTGTATGTCTTGCCTTAGTTATCCAGCATGCAAATCACATCTTTTTTATGTCGTATTATTTGCTATCTGTGGCCTGTGTGGCCCTACCATATTTTTCCACATTATCTCATAAATGACACTATTTTCTGACAAAGTTATTGAATATGATATATGTGTTTTGATTTTCTCTACAACTTCTGTCTGAAACATTTCTCATTCTGAGAAGAGTTCAGCAGCAGAAGCGTATTATAAATGTACATAGCTCTTCATCGTAAAGTACCCGTTATTCTTATCAAATTTTAATGAAGCTTGAATTTCCTTAAGATATTTTCAAAAAATACTCGTATCAAATTTCATGAAAAGCCATCCAGTTTGAGCCAAGTTGTTCCATGTGGACAGACAGACAGGACAAGCTGGTAGTTGCTTTTAGCAATTTTGTGAATGCGCCTAAAGAACAAGGCTACCTACATCAGTATGCACTGCAAAATTGAAGTGTATTTTTATGGAAAACAGAAAACTAGCATAACTGGCATGAAATTGACTGGCACTTGGGTCTGCATGTTTTGTGGGGCTGGAGGGGAATTGGGTCAGTGTACTCCTACAAGCAAACATGGTTGCCTTCATTTTGCAGTTCTTTTTTAAGAAAACATCACATTGGTGGGTCTATCACATGACATTGCTGACACTGTGTGATGCACAAGTGCCACAGTGTTCTATGTTAGTTACACTAATTGCAGAATTTGTGTATTGCATGTTATTTATGAATGTATATAATGTGAGCAGTATGTGAGGCAGATTATTGTGATACTCATGTTAATTTAGAGTTCATACTCCATCTTATATGGTGGATAAATACAGTGGCCTCTTCCCCTGTGCATAAGGGAACTGGAGTATCAAGCTTGTCACATTTCCATTTAGCTGAGTTCTAGAATGCATGGCGATATACTGCATACTGTTTAAATACCTCCATGGCATGGTGCATAAACGTAGGCAGCTTGTTCACACGTTTGGTGCTAAGTGAATGCATCCAGTTATATGCAGGGGTGGAGTGAGGTCCACAAGTTTTGCAGTATGGGATCTCACTAGGAAGCACATTTACAGTCCTTGTGATAATTTTTGGTAATTTTCATAATGCAGTGTTCTCCTTTCAGTATTGCAGTTATGTCTAATCATAATCTGCTTTATATAAGGCATCAGTCTGTACTGCACTGTAAACACTGTCCACCACAGTTATAAAAGCCAATCAGTTAATGACGTATAAAGCAAAAGTCGCTGTCTGTTCTGAGATATGTACAAAACATTCAACGCAAAGCGAGCACCACGTAGAAATTTTGAATATTAAACCTGGTGGTATGTAAAGAAACCGCTATGCCTTAAAAGGTTAATACAGAAGTTATTCTCATACATGTAACACCCAAGCCTAGCAGGGTTCAAATGGAATCACTTAATGGAATATGCAGTTCTGGTTTCTGATTTGGATGCTTGTGGATCCGGGAAAAGGACTGTTACACGCTTATCTTCATTCTTGTGTTTGGTGCAAATCGCATGCGTGTAATTGTCACAGGGCATATGTGACAAAACTCATTCTCAAAATACTTTCTTAAGCATCTCTGGCTTGTGTTGCTCATATAGTGCAAACTTAGTGAGAAGATCTTTTCCCCTGAGAAAGAGAAACTTTATAAAATTGAGATGTGTCTTCAGTCAGCATTTAATTTATTTTTGTGTGGTTTGGAGACCTCATGGTTATACAGTAGCAGATTGTGAGTTGTAAATTTTGGCTGGTGTATTAAATACGTATGCTGGCTTAGGTTTTAAGGTACCTGTTTATAGAGTTGTACCTTTGGCTGTGGTCTGTAGATTTGTTTGTTGCTTCATTGTTGTTGGTGGGAATCCAGGGAAGGTAATTCTAACAGCCACTTAATAGAACATAATTGTTATTCATAGTGATCTTGTCAGTCAACAGTAGTAGTACCTAGTCCCTTTGTAATGAATTTCAATTAAGTTATTTAAAATTAGTAGTGGTTAGAAAACATTGAAGCATGCCAAAATGTGGTGGTGGTGATCATAAAATGTGATAGCTATTTGAAATTAAGGTTGGGACATTGTTTCTTGCAATTTCTGCATATGGTTCCAAATTTCTGAGTAAACTGATTATATTACAATTAAATAATTTGTATTTATTTTCTCTGTCATGTATTATAATGGTCCTTTTTTGTGCCCTTGAGGTGTTTTGGCCTTTAAAGTACTTTTTACAGATTAACCATTTTAATAGCAGATTTTAAAGTGCTAATAGTATTAGCTGTATGGAGTTATTCAGCTGGGGTATTTATGAGGGTTGAGTCAAATGAAAACCTTAAATATATACAAATAAATATCATGGGCGATATGATGTGCTGATCCATGATTCATATCCAGATATGTGGCTATTTCATTCACTGTTATGCGGCAATTTTCCTTCACAATGGCTTCAACTGCTGCAATGGCCTCTTGTGTCACTCGGTGTGTCTGACCAGGTCAAAGAGAGTGTTACAGAACTAATGCCATTCATGAACTTCCTAGTCCACTCGTACACTTGCTGTAGTGACAGACATGCATCACCATACTGATCTTTCATTCGTCCATGAATTTCGATGGATTTCACCCCTTCACTACTTAAAAAACAGATGACAGAACACTGTTCTTCTTTGGTGCATGTTGCAAGCAGGGCCGCCATCTTTACACTACTACTGTGCCGCATTCCTGTATTGCACTGCCACCTGTCGGCCATTCATCAAAACATGAATATCGTTGTCAGCTTACAAGACAATTGAGCTGTGTTTCGAATTTTTATCGAACTTTTAAGTTAACCTATTTGACTCTCCCTCGTAAATTGTAGTGCATAATATGAGCAAGAGGCTATTATTTTGATAACTATGATAAACTAAGGAAATGGGAAGGTGCTTCATTCTAAATTAAGGAGAGAGTGAGCTGGTTATATGTTGTTAAAAACTATGTGGGATACTGTGTGTGTTCCCACAACTATTTTTCAGTTACAAAGATACAAACTCGTGACATTTCTTTCACTTGGGTTTTTTTTCCTTCTTTTTTCCCCCCTTGACATTCCTCTATCTCATTGGACATTTGTGTTTGTTGTGTTGTTTTACAGCTAGGCCTTGGTGAGGAAGTCCATGAAGCAGTTTTGTCCACACATAAACCAGCCTTGCATTTCAGGAACTCTGTACATTTCTTGTAATCTTATAACTTGCACGTACTTGACAGTGTGTTTGGAACAGGCCAGTGCTTGTCATTTCACCGAGTTTGCTGACTGGTGACATTCATTCGCCTACGAAATGGTAATTGTGAATGAAGCTGTTTTGTCGCGTGTGCCAGCTTTTTCCTCACTAGAAACTGGCAGAATTTTCTATGCTAAGGTTTGGGATCACAGCGGGAAGAAAGAAGAATGTAACTGCTCGGAATTAATGAATCTAATGTGTGAAAGAAGGGTACTGATTTTCAGCTCACATGCCATTCATTGGTGAAGACTCTATGTCTCTTCTACATATGATGTACATTACAGCACCCTGTCTCCCTTCTACATATAGCCCATGGCACTTCAAACTTCTGTACAAGTAAAGCGATGGCCACATTTGCAATGTTTGAACTCTAGTGTGTGTGTGTGTGTGTGTGTCTGTGTGTATCACCAAGAATTACTATTTATGAAAAATGGAGACAAATAATAAATATATTCTGCTTGTGATCATCATTTATAACAACAATTCTATTGTCTTCCAGAACAGACTATGTCAGTGGCTTCACAGACAAGCCTTGAAAGTGCGTGAGTACTTCACATTTTATCCATACTTTCATATAGAGTGTACTCTCGATTATCTGGGGTAATGGACAGGAGGTGGGCGCATGGAAAATTGAGAAACACTGATACTCTGAAACATACTTCACTGAGCCATGAACAAAAAATGAAACTGTAAATTATTTATTCTATACTTAATGCATATATAGCTTATGAGTAGATGCTTATTATGTCAGTGGTCTGTGATATTTGTTAGTATTGAGCATTTTGTTTGAGCACTCGGTGCTAAATCACATTATTTCTTGTCTTTGTCATTAGTCCTTAGCAACTTAAGATTGCGCACAGATAATCCGTGAACTGGAGGAATGGATCTGTATACAAAGGGAATGATGAAAACTCACAGTTGATGGGGACACAGAGATGCATGAGGGATACACTCCTGTGATGTCAAAAATTGCAAAATCTGCAAATAAGATCATGAGCTGTTATGAACACTTTGAATTATATTTTATTATTATTATTTTTTCAAATAACAGATTTTTCATGAGGCATACATTGTTCACCTTTACATGGAAAATGTATAAAATATACTTAATATGTTTGTGACATATTGCTGATACAAAGAATGAGGCATACGCTGACATGAACGGTAACATATTGCACATGTGTTAGATACTGAGAAATTGCTTGAAGCTTGGAAATACATGCATCATGGGAAGCTTTTCAAAGAAAATTTAAGACAGTGTATTATTGGGAGCTAGGCCATGAACAGGAAATAAACAAATAAGGAGGGATAACGTTATGTTTTAGTAACTGAAATCTTCTGTCAGAGCATTGAATGGAAACTGTTGGCAATTTAATGTGGAGCCTGAAGGAAATATTGGTAAAAGTTTTTTATTTTATTTTTATTTATTTATCTGTAAAGCACGACCATATGTTTAGGTCTGTTGTTTCATTCTGAAGAGTTTCTGACCAGGCAAACTGTAGCAGATGGTTTTAAAGTTGTGATGCTGGAAATCTAAATGTAAAAGCATGCTGGCCAAGACTAGTTTGGTGCCAGTGTGAATGTTGTGCTCTCTAATGGTGAGAGAGACAGGATGTCACAAATCATATTTCCCCCCTCCTTCCCCCTTACAATGCACTGATACTGAGAATGTGGTGTAAGGTGACGTATATTCTTAATCGAATCAGTTGCAGATTTTACTAAAAATACCCTAATATTGGGATGATTTATTATTATTATTATTAGTCAGCCGAATTTGTAATAAAGAATCAGCATTGTTCATAACAAACTGCAAGAGATGGGCATATTGACAAAGGAAATGCTGAAAGGCACATTTTATGTCAGCAGTGTGCATATGGCAGAACTGGAAGAAAATATCAAGTCTTGTCAAGCATTTCCTAGAAAGGGCTTCATTGTGTATTCTGAATTGTGTTAATCACGGGAAGCTTACTTGCAAGCAGAAAGATGTCATTTTGAACATCATCATCTATGCAGAATGAAACCAATCAACATAAAATAAATAGTGATGGACAATATTTATTCACTGTTACTAGCTGGAAGAATGGCTCACTATTTCTTGGCTACTGATTTGGGTTTATAAGGGGAACTTCTGACAAGTTTATGCAGCATCATATAATGAAAACCCTATATATTTTTGATCGGTTTCAGTCTTGAAGTACCGAATGTGAGGGTTAGGGCATTAATCTGCAACTTCAGTAATCAGAACTCGTTTATCATTGGCTGTTCAGTTGCATTTCAGCCATTTAATATTCTGTATGTTTGTTTCATACCAATTCATGTTATTAAAAATATTACATGCATTCACCTTGTTATTTATTTGTGCATGATTAAACTTACTAATGATAAACAGAGTTCTACCATGGAGGACTCAGTTTGATTCTATGGCAGTATGTATGGTACTGCAGCCTTCATTATTTTTTATTGCAACATATATTCCTAGTGAGGGGAAGAGATTTTTCTTTTCTCCAAAGAATGGCTGTTGGGTCCACCCAGTCTCTTCTGTGGTCTGTCCATAGTGATTTACAAATTCAGTATCAGGAAGAGGATTGATGATTGTAGATAAGTAAACGGCGTCACATCCCAGATTACAGTAGTCAGAACCTTAAATGCCCCAATGTGCATTACGGTTTAGCTATCAAACCTTGTATGATGGGTGAGACTGCCTTGAAAGTGAAACCAAACTGATACGGAGATACGAGTCATTACGTCAAAGCCACATTCTGAATCACCGACTTCGATAACGAACATTGGGTGGGGACATGGGCCACAGACAGAAATGCTTGGAGATAGTTTTGAATTTCGGAACCAAATATTAGCAATACATATACAGGGGCATGTAGCTTTCAGGACCGAGCACATTTTGTACGAGCTGAGGGCAGGAATGGACCGCAATGATTTTCTGCTGGGATATGACAATTACATGGGTCAGGAGGCAGGTTCGAAGTACTCCACCGCAGTGTAAGAATGAAATAACTCGCTGCGTATCATGGATTACACGTAGTAACGTTTTAGGCTGCGGCGTTTACAAGCAGAACGAAGAGAGGAGCGATGTGAAAATAATGAACGACTTTGAGTTACGTCGATTTGCGAGTTAGAGGAACAGGGGGGTATTACTGAAAAAAATTCGGGTCACACTCCGGGTCATATGAAGCGCAAAATTCATCGCCCATTAGTACCTGACACTTGTTGGTAGTATTTTCGTCACGCCAGCGACTTTTTGTTATTAATTACAATACTAGAAGTAGCGTCGTAACACTTTTTTTTCACTAAATGTTGTAAATTCTTCCCAACCGAAACTACTACAAATTCTACGCATTTCCCACGTTGGTAGCATAATATCGATATTTTATGCCGGAGTGTTCCCCCAGCCTATCGATGCTAAGCTCGCCAAACTTCAAGATGGCGTCATAACTTTGGGCTTGTTTACGTTGCAATGTACATTCGCTTTCAGTTACGCCCATTTTCGTACTGAATGTTTGTTGTATTTGTATTATTTAGGAACAGATTACCTTATTTCGACGTATATTATTTTTTATTAATGGGTAATTTGCAATGTCTAAAATAAGTGAGAGAGAATTTGATACGCAATGTCGATTGTGCACATCAACGGAAGAAGGTCACATACAAATTTTTGGTCCGGAGGGTGAATGTCGAAATTTGGCTAACAAAATTAAAGAATGTCTTCCAATCTCAGTAAGTACACGCATAAACCCAGTTTACCATTTCATTTTATTATCCTGCAAGGTAGAGTCTAATGTGCTGTGGTTACCATTCGAAATTGAGGTCTTGTTGAATGGCCTGTATAGGCCTAATTTGGGCGTCACGTCCCTTGTACGCATTCCATCGCAGTTGGCCTCGGCTCATGTTTTGTACTTCGTTAAAGTGATAGAAGTTCCACCAAATGTGAGAATTAGAGGGAAGATTTTGACGAAGGTGGCACAGATATGTAGTACAATATTGGGAATGTGTTTACTTTGTATGTGGAGTTAAGACTTAGGTGTTAGAGTGCTGGAAATGTTTCGGAAAGTTACGTGTAAGTGTTACGTACGTACGTACGTTTTTAGAAATTTTCCTGTTTTGATGGATTTTTTAAAATTCATATTTTATGCCAACAGCCCATTATAAGTTGGTAAAGAGAAAATTGGCAATGCATGTAGTAGGGTACTGATGTCCACCACATTACAGTTTAGGTGACTAAGTATTAAACGGTAAAAGGAACGTTACTGTGAAACCAGCATGGCATGATCAAACACCTTGGCCGTAGAACCCACTGCCAGTACCAGAACTTGTTATATGCAGTTTATGGGTAATTTTTTACATTTGTATTCAAATAGCAGATTTCCCCATTATTTATCATAATATTTATCTTTCATTTGCTTGGTCTTGCAAACTTCTTTTTATTGTAAGTCATAAAGGAAATTTCAAGGTAAGATCAGTATATGAATCATTTGTATTGATGTTCATGGGTGAACAACTGAAGAAGACTCCACATAAGACTTTCCATGCGTGACAATGAGTCAGAGGATCATGATTCAGATATAAACAGAATGAAATTTTGGAGATAAATTTAGTAAAAACAAATGTATATATATCCCTGTGTCCGATTTGAGGTGCTGATGGTGACAGTGAAGATAAGCATAATTTGGGATGTTAATATGGCATAGTCCAGGAAGGGCTGCACAGTTCCCAGGCACCTGGCTAGCTGGGCAACTGCATTTTATGTGGTGTGCCAAATATTTTTAGCACAATAATTGCTGCTTTTTCCATATATAGAAAAAATGAGTATCAGGTCACATGCGCTGAGCATGTAATGCCAGATGACTGAGGTTCATAGGTCATTCCAGAAGGGAGGGACTTTAGTGTGGAACTTTCTTTATGTCACCTTTGCAGCTCCCAGAATTTGGAGATGGCACCTAGATTTTGGAAAATTTTTGTACCCCTGCTAGTAGGTATGTACCAGTGTTTCAGAAGGACCTGTTGCCTCCTTTGACAGGGTACTTGAAGGTGTTTACTCTGTTGATGGAGACAGATGATAACTGTGAAACATTGGTATGTGCATACCAGGCTACATTGTGTTATCCTAAAAGATGGTTGGTTTCATTACATTGTGTAAAGGTTTACAATAATTTTTGTGTAAGATTTAACTATTTTTTTAAGTACAGATAAATATATGATTATAACAAAGTATAGGTTACATACTCATTTACTATGCAAGTTCATTTTGTTTCATAAATTTTGGGCATTGAATCTGAAGAGTCTCATCTAGGAAAGAATGATTAATTTTCAACTTGTGCAGGATGTTGAATGATGTCTGTAAAGGGTACACATAAATTACTTTTAGTATTATAGATGAGGTTTGTGCTGTGTGTTTGCTGATCTTGATGTACTTGAACTGTGGTAAAATGTCACATGTTTCTCTTGGCTTGTCAGTAATTTTGAAAAGAAAGGCTTCTACTTAGTGGCAAATATATTATTCATGCTTGTAACTTAATGGAGTGTCATTATTATGATTATTTGCAGTACTTTTCCGATACTAATAAGGTTTGTAAAAGTCTTTTATATACATCATGATATAGTTGGCAGTTGCTGTCATCAGTGCTGATGGTCATGGCATGACTCAGGTAGTTTATGTGGGATTTGTGGAGGGCCAAGTGGCCATGGGTATGGCATGTTAAGTAAAACACTTATAGAAAAAGAGTGCTTTTTTTGTAATGACACAAATTTTGGTACAGTATAAAGATAAACCTAAATATATAGTGTGTTGTTTGATTTTTTACTTACAATCTGACATATTTTGGTTTTATTTAACCATTTACAGGGGTCAGTTAAATATGTCATGAAGATTACAAGACCATGCCATAGTAATGGTTAAAATTATAAGAATTACTGTGTAATGGTCTTGTAATATTCATGATGTGTTTAATTGAACCCTAATTATGGTTGAATAGAACTAAAATATGTCAGTGTTTAAGTAAATAACAGAATAATGTAGTGTATATTGTTGGTTTATTTTTGTGTAGAATGTAGTGCAGGTTTTATTTCCCAATGATATCACAGTACAAAAAATAAGGCATGCCAGATGTTGAAACACATAGTAAGGATTCAGCCCACAGATCCAGAACTTAACTGTAGTTCATGTACTGTTGATCAGATTTACTGTCAGATATTAGGTCTACCCATTTTTCTCTTTTGTGCATTGTGTTACAGCATTTTTACCATTGTGTTAATGTATAGTGTCATGATTCCACTAATTTTCCACCATGTTGTAAGCTGCTTTGCTTATGGTGTAGTGTGTTGTTAATCATGAATTCTTTATTGTATTATCCAGTTAGAGAGGGAAGATGCCTTGCCAAAAAGTGTGTGCAAAACCTGTGTATGCAAGCTGGATGAGTTTCACCACTTCCGAGAAGCTTGTGTCCAAGCAGAAATAGCTTTAGAATCAAATCTCAAGGACCAACAGTCTTCAGCATTCCCATTAGAACCAGAGGTAATCAAATTTTTGTGTTTTATAGATTATATATGTCAAAACCAAAGGCTTCAGTTTGCTGTTGTATCTGATTTGGAATGTTCAAGCAGCATCCACTTATTAGAGGAGCCTGGTTTAATGAAATACTGTTACAAGAATTCCCTATACTTTTGAACATTTGTTTATATTTTTTGTTAGAAAGCAGTGTATTGTAAGTATAATTGTTAGTTGCTTGAATATCGGTAGCTACAGTAAAAGCTGTGATATCCAGCATATTTGGGAATGAAGGATTGCTAAATAATTTAATTTTCTGGATATTTGAGTGCTATACTTAATGTGTATCTAGGTGTACCAGGGAACCTTGTGGACAGACCAGACCATTTAATTTGTCACTTGATGGTGTGTCCTGTTTTGTCTGCCACACTTTTTATTCCCTTACTTTCTGTACTTGTGTAACATGGTGCATATATAATCCAAAATACCTCAACAAGATACCAGTAATTTGTGGACGAACCCCTGGGCAAGTACCTATTAGTGGTTGATAGAACATTGAAATGTAATGGTCTGCACTGTGGTTTGCCATGCTGTTTTCATCATGACAACTTGGATGGTTAATTACCAACTGAAACCTTCTGGGTATGCCATCCAACAAGATATAAACACATACTTATTGCAGTAACTTACTTGTATGTATTTTTAAACTGTGGGTTCTTGTGATTTTAATTACACCTCTGGATTGGTTCTGATACTTTGTAATTTACTTTATAATTCTAATGTATTTAACCTTTGTATTTTACGTCCCCAAAGGTGCCCATATGGTTGGGTGAAACATGTAGTAGTGGGTAGTAGTGTGAATATAAACTAATTTCAGTATACTTGTGTGTGTTGTTTGGTACCATTATTGTATTTATTTTGTAAGGAATTGTCATCCTTATTGTGTTTTGAATTTTTCAAAAGACTTCCCCATTTTAATTGACACCTAAAGTAGAGATTAACGCTGATCTTTTAAGGAGTTACAGTTGCTATATTCTGTAACATGGGTGTACATTTCAGTGCTGTTGAAGCCTCTGGGATTTTTTGTTGTTGCAAACCACACTACACAAAATAAGTACAGTATCCCAGAAAACAGATATTAGGTTTTTGGAAATTTAGGTTCCTTGGATGTAAAGGGATTGAGTAGGTGATTTTTAGGAAATACTAAATTTCTGACCACACATGCTTAGAAAACTAGAGTAAAATTGGATGTTTGTTAAGTATTCGATAGTTTAAAACAGTGAGTTGTAAGTCTGTTACATACTTTAATATAGAGATACTGCTCATGTGATTGTTGTATTGTGCATTTTTTGGTGAAATAGTTATTTTTTACCCACTTGATTCTTTCAGACACTTTATTGAAATTTGTTACTTTCTGACATTTGCATTTGTAAACATATGAGCAGGAAGAAAAATGAATATTCTCTGAGATGAATGTGTGGACACACTATAGTGGTGAAACGAGTAAATGAATGCCTTTCTGTGAACTCATATTTTGCAGTATGATGTACACAAAGGTTGTGAGGATGTTCTATAATGACACGTGACTCCATCTGTATAAATGGCGATGAGTATATTTTTGTAAACAGTTTGTTTTATGCACTGTTTTATGTCAAGGTAGGGTCATATGGCAGGCTGTTGTAGATGCAGTAATGAACCTTCACATTTGATACAGGTGGGGAATTTAATTGCTTGGCTCTCTGAAGTTGGATGTTTGGTATATCTGTCCATCATCTGCACATATAGTCACAGGCATTATATTCACTATTTGACACTGATCATATTGGTATATGGAGAAAGTTAAGAGCCCAGAGAATAGGTGAGGTGTCTGCTCTTCTGAAACATGACACTATATAATGGGGTGATAGTTTGAGACAATGTAGTGGTCTCATCTTCAAAGGCTGATGCGTCTGAGAAGAATTAGGTTTTTTCTTGGACATTTCTACCCCTGAAGATGAGACCACTACATTGAAACAATGGGCACCAATTACCCAGCATTGTTGTGCAATATCCCAGAAGAATAGCTACTGTAGCTACTCTGTTGCAACGACCTGGAAACTCAAACCCTGAAAATATTCCTTACACAGTCATGTCTCTTATATGTCATGTATAAAACAACTGGATGAATCTGCAAGACATGAAGTTTATGTGGTGGTGGCTATGAAGATTACCATCTCGTGGATGAATTTGGTTCATATTGGAGGGTTGATATGGTGTGGCTGGTTTTTAAGTTACGAGTGGGACTTTAAAACAAATAATTTTTAACATATAATTTTTCTAAACTCATATGTTGTTCACAGGCATTTCATTTAACAGAAAATGAAAAAGTGTTTAGTATATAATGATACTAGACTGATAATGTTATCTTTATTGTAGTGCTGCCTGCAAGAAGTGGAGCCTGGAAGCAGTTCTGTTAGACCTTCCAATCCATCTGACTCTGGAAGTGTTCCTGTTAATTCCAGAGCGACAGACATTGTCTATAATATGCCACATTTACAGATGAGTGGTGGTGGTGGTGGTGGTGGTCTGGATATCTTCCCTAGACCAGATTCACCTACAATGAAAAAGTTGATGCAGCGTCAGGGTGAGCACTAGATGTCTGTATCATTCCGTACAGTGTTTGATTATATGAATATGAACTTAAATACGAGGATGTCCAAGAAGGGAATAACACAAAAATATTACTTACATAAGAGAAAATATTTATTACAATGAGGGAAAGGTAACCTGACTTTACAGTAGCCTATCTAGAAGTGTTTTTCTAGTTGTTGATTTCGTGTGACACTTTTTAATTTGGCCATTGTCTGTAGGTTGGCAGATTTTGAAACAGTATTGTCACCTGCCATGTGCTGTCATCATCGCAAGTAGCTGTTGCCTGTGTGACATGAGTGATGTCACAGCTCCTTGAAGGTCTAGAATTGACTCTTGGTAGTTTTTCATTATGTAACACCCCCACCCCCCTTGCAGGAAAAGGTTTCTAGCAGCGTTAGGTCTGGTGATGGAGGCCATATCAGGGCATCATCTTTGCCAGTACATTTAATAGGGAACTGCATGTTGTAATTGATGGAAACTGAGCAGGATATGGTTGTATGGCATCCAGCTGCAACCATGCACTTTAGGGAATTGTGGGACAGCACACTCTTATAACATGTCCGGGTATAAATTATTGTTACTGTAGCTTCCAGAAAAGAGAAAGTCCAGTGTTGCAGTCCTTCATTATGCCCCACACTATTCAGCATAGTGATCAGGGTATGGGCTGAACATTTTAGGGTTTGAATTCTGGCAGGGGCAGTAGATTTTTCTTGTGTTCAGAATGTCCAGACCAGGTTTAGGGCTTGTTTGTTGGGTACCATGGTTCTGCAGCTGCAGTGTGGCATTTACCACTCACCTGTCCAGTGGTGAGGTTAGGAATGAGTGGTGCTGTACCTCTTCTCCCCCTATATATGCCTCCATGGCATGGACAGGTACTACTTAACCTTTACCATTGACACCTTCTGTTCATGTGTCCATGTCATGTTCTGTGATGTGGTAGGGTGCAGTGTGCTACCCCAGATTTTGCACTTAATGTCTTTGCTACGAAATGTTAACAAACCAAATTTTTCACCGACTTTGAGTACCACACACATATATTCAGTCATGGAATGAAACACTCTTCATAAAATTATGAAAGTTTATCTTGTAGTAATGTATATGCACTTGGTGTGTAAACGGTCACCATGTTGTCCATTTTAATATTTATGTGATTATTCCATGTATATTTTCTCTTTGTGTTTGTATCATTTTATGACTTCTTGAAAATTGTTTCTTGTGAAGCAAAACATGTTGGGGTTGGTATAATATAGATCATTATGGAGTTCCCCTATACACTGAGTATTTAGTTGGATGATTTATTAAAGGTTACATTTGAAAGATTTATTTTTCATTGTAGTGTCATTCCATTATACCAGAGAGAAAAAAAATGTTAGTAGATCTTCAGAGAATTGTTGACTGTTCTCATTTCAAAGGCCTTGGTGATCTGGTAATCACACCTGTCATCTCTAAGACACCCAACAGTCTGCTGGTACCTTCAGCTAACAGTAAACCAAAGACAGAGGTAGTGTCCTTTTGGTCCCGTGTGGGTCACCCAACTCTGGAGGACTATGTCTTAATGAAAGAAGATACATTTACAGTGGACAATAGCTGCTTTGACAGCCACAGCAGGTAGGTTAATTCACTGATAATTTTGTAGTTGGAAATGTCTTTAGAATGTTTGTCAGTTCAAGGTTTTAGTCCATACTCTGATACCATATGTGTGGGTGTGATGTGGTCACTGTTGTGGAAATAGATGTTCCACAAGGATGTTCGGTAAGATTACAGCACCAACTGTATCCAAAACCCCTGCATATAGTACTTCTAACGGTTTGGCACCAGTGTTAATTTCGGATGCAATCAGTAGATTACTGGGATTTAAATTACAGGATTTTTTTTTAATGCAAATGCTTGCACACACAATCCCAAGGAAAAACTCCATCATGGCCATATAGAAGTGGCTAAAATGGGTTGAAAGATACGCAGTATTGTCTGGAAACTCAACCATCCACCCTGTAATGCAGTGTATGGGTTGTTTGGTGCCAAAAGGTTAAAAATCCTGCTAGAAATTTATGTTAATGTAAAATGAGTCATCATTCAATTGAAAATACTCATTTTGTGGGGTTATGACCTGGATTGTGTGATGGGGGATGTAGATGGCATTTACAGTGTTCATGATGAGTGTGTGTGTTACATAGCAGCACAGAATTATCTGAGTAGATTTATTTTCTGTTTCACTTCTGGTGTAATACTTGAAAGGCACACACGGCCACTTATCACTTACTGATTTAAGAGCCTGAAATACCTGTTGTATGGAGTTCAGCTTGGTTTTTACATTTTTTAACCTGATTCAGTGACCTTCAAGAGTTAGACTTCTCCCCTGTTTGTCAGTTTGATAAACAATGAAATCTTATTACACTGAAATTAATTGCAGCCTAAGTTTGGACATTGTTATGTGTGAGTTACACTTGTAACATTTGTAATTACATAAATGTGTCATGCTTTGTAGGTTTTCTTTACTATGTGGATGGGTCTGTTGATCGATTTTTGTGTTTTTAATGACCATTGTTTCAACTGTAGAGGTTTGTATTAGTGTTGAATGAGAAGGGAATATGATACTGCATGTGGGGTTGCGAGTTTGCATGGAAGAAGCAAACAGGGAGGCCATGGCCAGGAAACAGGCAAGGAAGCCACAAGAAGTAAAGGTTGTGACCACTTCAAAGCATTAGTCTTGGTTTCATTTGAGGAACCGAGGGAAACTGTGAAAGTTCTTTTAAAAATTGCTAATTATTGGGCAGAAATTGAAACTGGCTACCTCTTAAATACAAGTAGGAAGTCACACTGCTGTGAGACTTTCTTAGGTAGGGGAGTTTGTTGTAGATATACTTTACTGTATTGTGTCGGCCATTATAACGGTCACATACTTTGATGGTTTTGCAGAACATCAAGATTAATAGCAAGTGGTCAGATAGAGTTCCAAACCAGTCACAATGCTCAAAGTCCAACAGAGCAAGACAAGGACATTTTATTGACACAACGACGAAGGCGTGAAGTATTACCACCAATGTGGGATGTGTATGAGAAGGTAGCATTTTCACCAGGAAAGGAAAATTCGGATTCCTCTTATCAGAATGGGAACAGTAAGATGATATATGCTGTCACTCACAGGCGATACATCATCTCAAAAGGTGCCTTTCCCTGCTCTCTGTGCAAGAGGTGTTTCAGGATCAATCAAGGTGAGGTCATTTTGTCTTTTCTAGTGCTGTTGCATAGGTTGAATTGACACCATACAGTATGTTGTAAGATAGGATTATCTGTGAATTATGCTTGTTGCAAAGTATCTGCGTAGTTAGAACTGAACCCTACTTGCACACTACATTAACATGGAAAAAGTACAATACACATTTTTTCCTCACGTTAGTACTGTGCATCTTGATATAATCAAAGTTTTATTTATTCACCAACTGATGCACTAGTGAGTTGTTTTAAAAAACAATTTTAAAATTTACATTAAAATTTACATTAAAACAGCTCTGACATGTTTCGGTGTAACTGTAACACCGAAACATATCAGAGCTGTTTTAATGTAAATTTTAATGTGAATTTTAATATTGTTTTTTAAGACAACTCGCTAGTGCATCAGTTGGTGAATAAGTAAAACTTTCTTACAATACACATATTTGAAATTGTTTGGAATGTAATGGGCTAACCATGTGTGTTAGGTAGGGCTTTTTGAAGACAGCTTTGGAACAGAGTCCATCTTGAGAAGCTGATAGGTCCTCAGCTAGGCAAACAATTCTGTATGCTATATGCATTACGTAACATATACATTACTCGTACTATTAACAGAATGTAAGCATTTTGTTAAAGTTAACTAAAAGTGATTGCTTTTATGTTGTAACCTGGTGTGTTGGATGGAAAGTGGGGGGGGGATTGCCTTCATATTGGAAGTTAAAGCAGTCCACAAGGTATATAATACAGAGAGTAACTTCATGTCTCTGAGTATACGAAAATATATGGCTGACTTGCTTGTGGGTCATAGCCCATATGAAGTTCCTCCATATCAGGACTAATAAAATGTGAGACTCATTCAAGCATGTGGTGGGCCAGCAGCATTACAATTAGTGCACACTGTCTGTGAGTATCATACTCAATTGTAGTGTTGTCATCTCAGTGTTATGATCTGTGTCTGATTGAGTCCGTGCCAAGACAGCTGTTTCAGTGGGTACCAGGATCTTTCCTCCAGGAATAAAGTAGCCAGCACATGAAGTTAACCACTCATGACTATCTAGTGCGGAGGTTAAGAATGAGTGGAGCTGTACCTCTATTCCCCCTTTATGCTTTCATGGGATGCTTAGGGAAAATGTTACTTGTACCAAGATGTCTGTGGGTGAAGCATGGGAATTTAGATGATGCATTAAGGATGCCGGGTCTTGAAAACAGCCTCTTCAAGGCCAAGCTTTATGATTTGTATTGTAAAAGTGGAATGCTTAAAAATGAAAATGCTTGTAAACTGTGGGTTGTCTGTCTACAATTGAAAATGAATGGTGGGACCTTTAAATAGTACGCAAGTGAACGACTAGTACATAGCAGATTTAGCTGCTTCCTGTGCACTTCTAGCATTTCCAACAAAGCAAAATAACTTTTTAACCATACATGTGAGTAACTTTGCTGTTCAGGTTCAGTGTAAATGCAAAAATAAACTCCGGTACCTGCATATAGGGAGCTGAGATAATATTAACACTTTTATGATAATGAACATTTTTGTAACATGCATTGTCCCAGTATTTTGATGCTCTGTTCTGCTGTTTATTTTAGGTTTTGATCGAGAAGGTTCAGAGCCAAGGGACCTGTATGAAGCAGATGAGAACTCGGCAGATCTCTCAAACAGCAAATCTTCTGATTATGATGATCAGACTGCTGGTACCACCAGTAGTACCCACTTGAATATGAAGTTTTTCAGTTGTCACATTTGCTGTAAAGTATTTCCAAGACGTAGTTCACTAAAACGCCATCAGCGTACCCACATGGACAGAAAATTGTTTTCATGTCCATTGTGTCAGAAGGGCTTCAACCGGAAAGAACATCTGTCTCGTCACATGATTTCTCATTCTGGAGGAAGACCATATAATTGTGACATCTGTTACAAACCATTCACACGGAAGGAACATCTGGCCAGACATCGACTTTGCCACTTAAATGCCTTGCGTTATTCCATTGGTGACAGTACTAGCACTTCAGATATCTCCATCCAAAGGAACAGTGGTGATATGCCTGCAACTGAGCTCTCTGGTAGTCCTAGCACTCCATCAAATTCCACCATTGCACAAGATGATGACTCTTCTTCCAACATGGCCAGGCCCTTTGTTTGTGATTTGTGTGGGCAGGGGTTTGCCAGGAAGGAACATCTGTTGCGACATCAGCTCCGAACCCATCGCACCACCCCAGAAATTCGGGATGAACTCAAACCTTATAACTGCAACATTTGCTCCAAAAACTTTACCCGCAAAGAACATCTTGTTCGTCACCAAAAGATACATATGAGAGACTTTTTGTTTGGGTCTGCCAGAGGAGTGATTCCTGGTACTGATGTGTCAGTATCACCAGTATTAACTAATCGTGCTACATCTAGTGGGGGTACAGTAATGAAAGCAGAACCACTTGAGGGACTAATCCCACATTCTAATCTGCCAGGACTGAGTATATCTGCTGTTCCCATTAAAGCTGATCCTTCATCCTTATCGGATGATACAAAAATCAAGCCTGCAGATACAGATGAGAATCAGACAGTAATGAATGGTCAGGATGATGATATGTCTTTGCAGTCTTCCTTGCAGGACAGTGTTGATCAAACATTACCTTCAACATCAGCAGAAGCTAATCCTGGTGGTGGTGAAGTTGTGAACAAACCTCATCGTTGTCAGTTTTGTACAGACAAAACTTTCACTCGACGTAGTCATTTAGTGAGGCATTTTAAACGGTTCCACGCTGACAAACCATTGAGCCTTGTCTTGTCTAATAGGCGTAGAATTTCTGCACAGGAGAGACAAGAATTTGAAAGATACATGCTCAACAATGGGCAGTACTGGTGTGTAATTTGTGGAAAGACATTTGGGCGTCGGTACCACCTTGAACGTCACATGAAACAGCATGGCCCTAATGAAATTGCACATCCTTTCCGTTGTTCAGCTTGCAACAGTTCTTTTACCCGCCATGAACATTTTCAGTCTCATAAATGTCAAGGTAGTAATGATCTTACTTCACAAGTAAGGCAAGAAGAGTTGAGCTCTAAAACAGATGGGGAAGGTATATCTGCAGAAACAGAAGACACCAAGGATTTGGTGAAAAAGATGCCTGCAAAACGTGACAAGCGGAAAAGAAGCAAGTGTAATTATGAATGTGTAACTTGTGGCAAAAGTTTCTCTAAAAAGAAACTATTGAATAGGCATACTGAATCACATGTGGATCTGACAGAGGACAATAGTCAACCACTGTATTAATATATGCTTATTTAAGAGTAGAGGAAATATAGGAGCAAAGTCATATGGAATTAAGTGAGGATAGGAAACAGTTGGATGTTCCTTAGGCATGCACACTGATGTACATTTAATTTCTCTTATTTTTGTGTGTGGGTCTTTTGTTGTAATGTTTTAGTTCTGTGGCTTCCTACCTTCTCTTCATATGATGTCTTTTTTTTTTTTTAGTAACCCAAATGCTGAAAATGCACTTCCATTTTGAAAATGTAATTAATTACTTGAATTTCAATTTGCAGTACAGATTAATATTAGATTTTACCTATAGGCTTGCAGATGTCGTGGTCCAATTGCCTCTTTCTGGCTGTGTTGTCAGCCAGTGGGTGAACATCCTCTGCCTTTCACTTATTTCTGAACCTTGCTAAAGTGAAACAGTCCAGCCCTATTCTTGCATCTTGTTTTCTATTCAGTGTGAAAGTAGAATTTTTAACAGTGGCTCCTCTTATTCCTTGTTTTTGATTTGTCTTACTGTTTCTTCAGAAAAGTCACCATTGATTATAAACTGAACAAATCTGTGAATTAATTCTAGCCACATTTTTCAATTACATTGACAAAAGTAAGAATCTGATGGTCGTGGTATAATATTCTGGTCTTCCATGCAGAAAGTTTGGTGCAAGATCAACCAGATTCACTGTAAATGTTTTCTGCATGCTTTTCCCTTCTCTTGCCCCTTCAACCAGACTAAAATCTTAATTTATTTAGGGAATGTCAGGCTGTGACCATGATTCAAGTTTATTAAGCAGATTGCCATCATGTCCTGACTGAGAGAAGCTGGAAATCCTGCCCAGGTACTCCCTTTCTAGAATGTGTATTCATACCTTGACCATATTCAGGCTGTTTTGAGGCCATATCTGGAGGCATAAGCCACAAACTGACAATAGATCATATGTGCTAATAATTGAATATAGATCATTGAATATAGGCGATGACAGAAATTCGCTATGTTTAGTACAGTAGTATGTTTAATTTCTTGTTATTGTTTGAGGCATTTCTCACCTGCATGATTGATTTTAGTAAGACAAATGTATAAGAAGTGTGTTGTGATCATTGTCATGATTGTAAATTATTTTTTGTTATTCATTTCATATACCAGTTCAAATTATTGCATAATTTGATTTTGAGAAATTTGCTGGTCTCTTTCACATGAAAACAAGGTTTCATTTCTGGAACTAGGAACAACCTACCAGCAGAAGAAAACCTACATTATTGTCAAATTCAGTTAATTTGAAATATTGGTTATCAGTCTGGTGATGAGTGTATTCATTAGTAAATTCCAATGAAGAACGGCAAATAGGGCAGCAAAAATCTTCCCACTTCTTTGGATCATTGTGTTATATATTACTGTGTACTGTGTTCCTTTACATAGTTTGGAACTCGACATTATTTGTGAAAACATTAATGATTGGTTAACACAAAAATGAAGCAGCAGGATGTATCATATAGAAGGCACTTTGAATGGTGTGGTTTGAATTGCCCAAATTTTTAGTCTCACTCGATTTGTGACCTTTTATTGTAATCGTAATTCAGCTGCTGAACTGTATTTTATTGCCAGGCTATATCGACAGTGTTAACACTCAGACATCTTGCGTCACTCTTCATGCAGAACAATTCACGTGATGATGGGCAGCACAGTGTTGCCAGTGTTTAGATTTCATATGAATTGAGTTCAGTGCATTTTAGTTTAGTCTACTGCAGTTAGACATCTGCACGAGCTTGCATTTCTTATTGGAAAAATGTTCATCTTGTTTTTACAATAGACTCTGAACGTTTTGACTCTTGTGGGTCATCATTGAGTTCTTCACATAAAAATGTCAGAGGAGGAGTTCATGTAATTTTACAATATTCTTTTTCCAGTATGAGATCTTATACGGTCCATTGGAATTGTATTTGAAAGTGAATACAGTGAAAGGTCACGGATCATTGTGGACTGAAAATTGAAATAACTGAACGTGACCACTGCACACTTTACCTTGCAACTTGCTCTGTAAATAGAAGTTGCTTGAGTGCAGATTTGGCCAACAAGACCACGTTCCCCTACTTACAGTTTTTCACAAAGAATAGTGTGTAGACAGTGTGTAGAATTAAATTGAAAATCATACCATTTTACCACAAATTGTGTCAGTTTGAATTTATGGCTTCAGAAAATTTGTGCCCAGTAACCTTTCTTGTACTTGTTGCAAACCACATAACAACTGTAAGACTGTGTAATGGCAATGCCTGGAGTAACATGAGAAAGCCGTTATTCTGAGAGTTCCCTTAGCCGTGCAGATGAAACCAAGTTTCGCGACTAACAGAATGAGTTGGGTTCTGTGTGTCTTATCATGCACCCGTTGAAGATAATGGTTCTCAAAATTTAAGTCTTGCTTTGTGATCTGAGGCACAGACTTTGTGAACCAGAGCTGTCTTCCATGGGTGTGGTTTGCATGTGTCTTCTGTGTTCTGGAACCTGTTGCTTGAAAACTTTGTGTTTTTATATATGTATATTGTGTGAATTTGCGTGACACCTTTGGTGGGAGCTGTGTTTGACATATGTATCATATGACTGCAGGATGACTTGTACAACAGAAGGAAATGTGGCCAGTGTGTGGCTGTTTTAATATAATTGAGCCAACAGGAAGTGACTGTCATTAAATTGTTGTTTAAAGTAATGTTCTTATACATAGTAACTACTTGATTTTTCATTTATATAAATTAATTAATTTTGAGAAAAGTATGTTTTGCGTTAATGACCTAGCTTGTGTACATATAAAACAGATTGACAGTAGCTGTCTTGTTTTGAAATAACATGTCTGTGTAGGGTTGTGGATTAAAAACACTCAATCCAAGCAGAAATACAGAACTCTCACACTTACACTGGGGGAAGTATGTTCATCTTTGTCTTTGTGGCTTATGCCTGTCAGATGGATAGTGGTACCACAGTACAGTAGAAAACTATAACTATTGGAGCCAAAATAATTGGAATTTGCAGGATTTAGACATTCCTTTTTAGCATTGATTGGCATATTGCTCTGAGGACATGTAGTTACTACCCATGTGATTAACATATACTCCCTTCTCTGTGGTAAAAGCCACTGAATGGTTCATGAACTGTGCTGTAGTTTTGAAAGTTGGATTACATGCTTTTTAATATGGAGCAACCTGGAGTTCTCAGCTATCAAGATGCTTTTATTGGTATGTGAGTATAATTTGTAACTAACTGTCAAATGACTTTCTAAACCTCTGCCTGAAGCTTCACTATTTCTAGTAGAACTAGAATCTTCCAGATTTGTTAAATAGCTTTGTCATTTCAAACCAAAGTTTCTTTAATTTGTCTTCATAATTCTGTGAATATGCTTTGTTTTATTCATAGCTTTCACATATGAAAGTATGTAACCAATTATGATATAGTTGTAAAATATTTTTTAACAAGTCTTAGGCTGGGTTGTTTTATTTAATTCACAGTTTCTGCTTACAGTTGTACATGGTGGGTCATGGTAATAATTAGGGTGAGACTTAACCTAGAAGCTGCTCTTGTGTTAGAAGTTATGTAGTAGTAGCCATCATGTAAATGTCTAGCTGTTCCTACAAGAGGGACCTAGAATGAGTTGTGAATCACACTGTTGCATATTTTGAATTCAGGACTACATATTATCAGATTCCATGGTTTCTCCTGAAATTTGATCTTGGGACTTGAAAGGCATTTCTCAAATTCTTCTCTTTTAGTATAATATTTCTCTTAAGTTAAGCACATTAACATGTGTTTTTCTTTATTGAGTGTTTTATTTTTCCCTAGATTTCCTGAGTGTGCCCAATGCTAGGCATGTCTTTCCAGACAGCTTTGTATCTGCATGGAGGACAGTCCTGTTACAGGACAGAATATTAGGTGGATTATGATACTGGGTTGGGTGACTGTCAGTGATGAACTGTCTGCACTGTGACGCATGTTGTGGGCATCTTACATTTGCTTAACCACCATTAAATCATACGGTCACTGATAGAACACTATCATGCAACACTGCTTGTTTTAGGAGATGGATATCAGTTGTGTTGTTAATCTGATTGCATTCATTCCTGCAGCTGAACTAATACCAAATGGTGCGGAAGTTTGTAAATGTAACTTGTGATCCGCAGACTGTGTGTTCGTGTATCATTGATATTGACATCGCGGTGATATACTACTACTGTTATGTGCAGTTTACTTTAGATTTCAACTGAGTCAGATAAAATTATGCAATAATGTAATCAGATATGTATGTATGTAAAATATTTTGAAACAGTCAGTACAGTGATTTATGTATTGGTTCTTACGTAAGTATGTGTTTTAGAATTTACCTTGGAGAAATTAAAGTTGAAAATGCCTGGTTTATAATGCATGTAAAAAATAAACTGTGTGAAGTCTTTGGGTCATTTAAAGAATACTGTATGTGGGGATATGATGGTGTGTAGTTTATCACAATTTCAGAACAAATGACTGTCTCCACCTTCAGGGTAACTGCTAAACTACATAGCATCACATGCAGGATGACTGATTTCGTAGTAGTTGTCATGAGGACCTAAATCGTACTTGGTAGTTAAAGTTTTCCTTTAGGACTGCAAGTAACATGGGATGTACATGCTGTACAGGTAATCTTAACCACATAAACTTCAATGGGTCTGTTTTTTTAATATTCTGTAGTTCCACGTGTGTACCGAGAGTTTGTACTGTTATTGTGTATGATGTACAATTTCATAATGCATTTTGCTTTATTTTTGTTTTATCAGAGTGTGAAATGGATGAAATGTAGACAGTTGCTTCTGTTTTGTATTCACACAATTGCCCGTTTGTCCCACAAAATCTTCTCGATTCTTTACATGTTCAAGACCCTTAGAAGTATTCTAGCTGAATGTGATGGCCAACCTCCCCATCTTCCCACAAAACTCAGTAACCACATAATGTCACAAAACTGGGATGTAGATACTAAAATTGGCATTTGGAGTGCTGTTGTTGGTGTTACACTTTCGGCTTCCATGTTTGCAAAATGTATGTGCCCAACTGAGTGAGAAACTGCCTAGAGGTGACTGACATTTCTTGTATCTTGAGTATTAGATACCTGTACATGGGGATTGACTTGGTCATTTTGATTGAGTAATTATAAGAAAAACAACTTCAAATTTGAAGAAGAGTATCTGCCTAGTTGCTATAAAGTGCAGATGTAATTATGAGCACAATAAAAAAGCTGGGTTAGTTTTCATTAAACTGAAAAAATTACTAGGAATCTGCTCATTTATTTCATCATCATAGAAGTATGGGGTAAATTATAACCAATAAGGTGTGACAGAAAGATGTTTAAATGTGTTGGGTTGTTTTGAGTGGCACTAGATATGGGCCTAAGCACATGCATAATACTATAAATCTGTGAAAGATAAAGTGTTTTAACTCCAGATTTGCCTCAGAAGTCACATTAACATAGTCCTATGTTCTTGCACATGGATGTATTTAAATTTATGTGGGAGATGAAATTGTACATATGTTTTATGTATAAGGCACATTCTTGTTTCCATCTTTGATCCAGGTGCCTGACCTGTTTGATGCAAAGGGACAGTTGGAGAATCGTTAACTGTGTGGGGAGCAGTGAGATGGCTTTAAAACAGCAAATCCTGTTAACTGGTTGCAAGCCACAGTATAAAATACTTTGTAATTTTTTATTGGGCATGTACTTTATTTTACTGTTTTGATTTCTTGTTTATGAAAACACCTGTATACAGCCACAAGTTACTTTGAATGAGGAGTTGGTTTGAAATTTATTTTTTGCTGTGTGTTGGGATACTTCCTGTTTAACCTGTTGTCATGGAGGGACAAAATTATGCCCTTGAAGACTGAATAGCATTGAAGATTGACTTCTGTTTCATTTCTTTTTGTGTAATATTATCAAGTTAATCTGGAAAGGAACGGGAAGAAAATGAGTATGAATTTGTCATAATTACATGTGGTTCTGATGAACATCAAATAAAAGATTAACTTCTGTTACATGGTTTATGTTAGTCCAAAGTGGATTTGCTTATCTCATCCATCCATAATATTACAGTGTACAGGGAAAATGTTATTATGCCCATATTAGAGGAAGAATTGTATTTTGGTATGGCTGTAGCTCCCATAAAGTGTTGCATGCTATGGGTTGTGTATGTGTGCCCCAGTACCAGGGACTGAAATAGAAGAGCCAGCCTTGATATAAGAAGTAAGGTTAAAATTTGACATGAATTTTACATCTTTGTGCAAGAAGGATAAAAATTATTGTAATTAATTTTAGTGCATTGGTTGGGATACCACACAAGTCCATTGCTCAAGGCATGGGTCTTATTCTGTAGTGTTGCACTTGCTTACCCATAACACTGTTTGGTTTCCGTACTAACCCAGTGCCATTTTTTCACATAGAGTGGGCATGACCTATACAGTTCACCAAATGGGATGATTTGACAGGTGTGACTGGCCAATTTTGGAGGTGCAGGATTTCAATCCCAGCAGGGGACTATTCTAAGGGTTTTTTTCCCCCCTCAAGGATAATATCATAAAAACAGCAAAGACTTTGTATCCATTTTGCTGGATAATTCATAATGATCCTGTTGTGTTTGTATTTAATATCTTGTTCAGTCAGTGATTTTTACGGTAACTAAAGATCCAAGAATTAATGTTAGTGGAAATACTGCAGTTTTGTACATGTCATGTCATGTTTCATTATGTTACTGTTAAAAAGAATATGTCTACTTAGTCATTCAATTCAGAGGGTCTACTACTGTTTTTCACTTTCAAGACCCTCAGAAAATTTTTTCTCATAATTTTTAAGGGTACTGAAATGTTCACCAACAAATTCTTTGAGAATGGAATAAAATTACAGGTAAAATTGTAACACTGAGGATGATTCACACACATGTAAGTACATCTCATGTATTTGTAGAAATCCTCTTTCATATTTACATACATCATCTTTATGACTATTTGTGAAAGGGTGTTAATTTGGCAGTCATGTAAACTACACAATTGGCAGTATGGCTTTGTCTTTTCAACAGCTGTTCTGAGGTTCTCTGCAGAATGGGGGGATTGAGTATGTTATTTTGTGTCTAATTTGCAATTATGGAAAACGGTATAATCCTTATCATTTGAAAATATACCACTGAGTGAGTGATTTTAGTGTACACCTCTGTGGCAATATCATGAAAGTCATTTGTTATTTAGATGAACAGTTGCAACTTTTGTTATGGAATTATCTATAATGAAAATGTTTCCTGATTGTGATAGTAGCCTATATAAAGATGAATCTTATTATCTGTGATTATTGTGGTTTATCTCATGTTAATGTTGAGTTGTTCGAATGTTGGGGTGTGTGCGCCTGATGTTTGTGAGCCCAGGGTTGAGTAACTTACGTTAGCAGACATTTTCAGATGGAAAATGTTTTATTGAATTACTTGCTGTTATTAGTTTTGCATCTTGATTATACAGTATGTGGTTTTGAATTTATTTATTGATTGTTAGTATTCAGACATGTGCTGTATGTTAGCTGTGTCAAATTCAGATTCAGTAACAACATTCATATACAGTATTTAATTTGTAAGAAATCAGTACTTTTAATTTGCTAGTGGAACTTGAATTATGCCACTTGCATTTTCAGTGGTATCACAATATCCAGTTTATAATTGTCTACTTTGAAATGTTGGTTAAATTGGTCATAAGGTTTGAAGTAATGGACCAGATTTCCTTTTACAGTCTCTTAGATTATGCAAGATTTTATGCAAGTGGTAAGAAGAATTTAGCAGGTGTTTGTATGTTTTATTGTGTGTACTAGTATTGGTCACAAACTTGTGAATCTGCTGTTTGATAAAAATGTGGTCCAAGCATGGCTTTGGGAGATGGGATGTTGCATATAAATTTGAGGCATTTGTTTATATGTATAAATTTGCATTTCTAGGTTGTACTGGTAGGCAAGAGGAATCTGTGGGAGACTGGTGTATACAGTGAACTCTTGGTTGTTGTAATGCAGGGAAGAAGCAGCACATGTAATCAAAAGTAGTGGATACACCAAAAATTCAGAAATGCTGTCAATGCTGCAGTCTCACCCCATGAAAGTCAGTTGATAATTAGTTTGAAATAATACTTAAAATTACATTCTTCTGGGTATTTTTGGAATGTCCCAGAATTTACTGCACTTTACTCTGCAACATGCTTATGTCAGCCTGTAGAAAAGCATGAAAATAAACCGGAGTTGAAGCACTTGAAAGTAATCTGTAAAAAAGTCACTCCAGAATCTGATTTTGGCTGATTCATTACCATTTAATTTTTCTTCTTGTGCGGTACTCAAATACCATTTTGTATCTTGGATTATTCTAATCAGCCTGAGGGAACATTAAAATCTGTATTCCTAATGCAAAATAATAAAAAATTTACTTAAGTAGTGCAATCTATTCTGGAAATGTATCCTTTGTGCTGTTTGCTGATGAAACCATCTTAATGTAGATTGATCAGGTTCTAAACAGATTGCATTATCACGTTTTGCTTTTTAAGCTTTTGGTTGATATGGAACTGTTAGCATAGTTTAATCATTTTACTTGGTATCATCTCAATGTCAAGGATGTGTGTTCCCCCAGTATGAAGTGTTACTGCTGCATTTCTGGTGGAACTTCATCCTTCAGGCTATATTTTGTTTTTCTGGTTATATGTTTGCATTTTATGCCATTTTTTGCAACTGCACACAAATAATGAAATAACACTAAAAACAAAAAATGCATGTAAACTAAATGAAAGGCTGGGGGGCATAATATTACTTAAATTCAAAATGAACTGCATATGTTAACAGCACTGTCCAGTTAGGCACAAATGGTATGTAGTGTATGGTATGAAATATAATGGTGTCTGTGTGAAGTTTTGAGTTGTGGATAATGGGAGTCCAACATTTCAAGGCAATGGTACACCCTCATCTTTAAAGGTCAAAATGTCAGATGTTGAATTCTTGTACCTTTCAACCGTTGACGATGCTGTGGTTTCTCACAGTAGGATCTGATTACCCAGTTAACATGGTGTCTTCTCCCATATGAATCGAATCCTGAACACTGCGTGAAGTTAAACTGTGTATCAAACAGGGCTGTAGTGTCTATTTGTCTTGCTGCTTTTTATTAAACAGCGAGTAAAATATGTTTTTAATTCAAGAAAGGAACTCTTATTTGGTGGTTGCAGGCCAGTAGGAAAAACAGTTGCATAATAAAATAAAGAATTGTGATGGGTTGGTAAGTTGCATAGTCTGCTGTTAGTTGTAAAATGTCACTGATACATACGTAGTACTAAACAGATGTAGTGGGCAACACTTCAGTCAGTATGGGAAGCTATAATTAGTAACTAGGGATTTTTTAAAGGCATGCAGTTAATCTAGATGGGGATAATCAGGAGTCTGTTGTACATTTTGTATGTAGATGAGCATATAATTATTTCCATGATCAAATGTTGTGCAAGTATCACTCTAGTTATGTGCAGTTCATAATGAATTGACTTCATTTTATGCTTCATTTTTAATTCCAGTTCTGTAGTCCCAAATGAGCATTTTTGTAAGTTACGAACAAAACTGCTGTACAGAGTCGATTAAAACTATCTGCCTTTTTCGTGTTTTAAAAGCATACTTCATTGTTACATACGTTATTAAGGATACAGGTTTGGTGTTACTTGGCTGTGTCGGACTGGAAGAATTAAATTAATTTTCCAAGTTGACTGGGAGAATTAAGTTAGTTTTCAAAGTGAAAGATCTTACATTTTTGTGAAAAAGAGGTGTTAATAAATTGCATTTCAGAAACAAAATTTAGTCTGTGGGTAGAAATAAAGATGCACATGACCTGTCTGTGTTTCTCCTGTTACATGGAGAGAGAGATTGTGTGTGTTCTTAAATGCAAGTATTGTATCCAGTACATTAACGAAGTTGCACTCTCTTTATATAATTTGGCAAAGACCTGTTGGAAGTCATTTGTTTTATTGCAAAAGTCCAGGCAGAAAAGCTGCACGTACATTCGTCCTGAATTAACTTGTAATATCAGCATAATTTTCTTTGATTTAATAGTATTAATATAATGAATTCCAAAATGAAATATTTTCGTTTATGTACCACTGGAACTGATGTTTAATTCACTGTTACCTCCTTGCATAAATTAGTATCTTGTAAGTAAGCATTTCTATGCAATTGCTGACAATTTTAAAAACAAAATAATGAAGCCCTATTTCTATTTCAGGCATAGTAAGAAATGTTTGCACATGCAAACCTTAGCATTCCACAGCTTACTGTGTTAATGATTTGCAGTTTAGACATTTCTTGTTAAATTTTAAATAAATATGCTACTTATTGGAGTTGGTTTTTGGAGGTTTTGAGATTGGTGTATGATTTTTGACTTTGGTATTGTATTTTTCTTGGAATTCCATTACATCAGTAATTTTCAACATTTGTGAATTGTAGTGTTATGAACATAAAACTTGTGTTTTGGAACAGAAATATACCAGGCATCTATTACCACCATGGTTTATTATTTTTAATCATGTGCAGAGGTTGCTGTCAAATTGTGCTGTGTGTTTTGTTTGTCACGTAATTAATGTTAATATTGATCATTATAAGAGTGGTGTCCCTTTAATGATGGTAACATCCCACAATGATTGCTTATGACGGAGGAATAATGAGAGCAGTTGTATTATTTAGTGTGTCTGGCACTGCATAAGCATCAGAGCACTTCTAAATTTGTAGACTGTTCTGTTGTGATCATTACTGTTTGGCAAGGGGTACTCCCAAATATTTTACTGTGAACAATTAGACAAAGGGAGATGACTTCCCATTTGTTCCAACTAAGATGCACACAAAAAGAAAGAAAAAAAGTTGAAGTGTGGCAGAATTCTTTATAGTGTTGGGGATTTCTCCATGATTTTCTTTGTTAAAAAGTACTTGGTATGTGACAGTACATTAAAACTTGAAACTGTAGGCAGTATCAAATTGGTGGTTGCTTTTTAAGGATTTTTGTATGAATAACCTCCTTTAATAATGGATGTTAGTGTGACTCTTTTTGATGTGCAAGGGCATACTGTAGTAGAATTTCATGTTGGGCGGAAAAATGTGTTTATAGCTAGAAATCCTAGAAGTTAGGTAGCAGCCAGGGTTTGTACACAAGTTGTTCTGCTGCAGATGTTGTACACGGACGTTAAGTACCAGTATGTCTAGACCAACCAAACACTTTGTCATACTTCTGCTAATTACAAAACCAGCCTATTCTTCATTACATTGTATACATTGCATAGCCATTTGCAGTGTTTCATATCTCTGACTCCCCTTAAACATTGAAAGAGTATTTACTGATTTTAACAGAGCTGTTTAAAATATTTGTGCATGTTTTTAAAGTGAAAATTCTGTTGTAGAATCTTGGTCCCCCCCCCCCCTTTTTTTTTAAGTCTGATTATTACCTTCAAAAAGTGTTGGTGTTGTTTCAATTATCTGTGATTCTTAGAAACTTCTGGTTCCTCTAAGCAGTTGTTTTTCCTTCTGTGGTGCATGGACTATAGATTTCTGGAGTCATTGTGTATGGTTGAAGCTTCTTTTTGTATTTTAATGTGACATGAATTATGTATACTTGAAGATTGCTGTCGTCTGGGGTGTGATGCTGTGTAGTCTGGTAGAAATTTACCTGTATGTTTTTGCACCCTGAAAATTGAGGCAGCAGGCCCCTTTGAAACATCTGTAAATGTCTACCAGATTCCATGGCATTACAACCCGGAACACACTAATCTTCGCAGTCATGGCTGTGTGAATGTCGTTATGTTGTGTGTGGTATGTACAGTATACTTGAATGGATTTAAATGAGAAGAAACTTACGATACAAAATTGAATCCAGAATTCTGAAATTACTTGCGTTTCAAAAGTTTTATAAGTAATTTGAGAACAGAGCATGAAGAATTTACATGTTCCTTTCCATAGTTACTTAATTAAAGAACATTGTCATACATTGTTATATAATTCATGTAAAAATATAGAGGGAGGTGGGGGTTAGTATGATATGTGAGTTGGTAAAGATTGGGAAGGACTGAGTTAGACAAGTACTTTATCTTAGTGGTGCCTCTGGATACTTCATTCCCAAATTTTATACAGGGTGTCTTTAAGTGATCTGTATGATCTTAATCTTAAGTTACTCAGAACATGTTGAAAGTGTGGTTGCAGAATACATACCCTATGAAAGAGCAACTCAAAAAGTATTACAACTAATTAGTGAAGTCCATTGTGGATGTTGCAAGTGGCTGGGACAATGTCAAACTGATAACTGAACTCTCTTCCTACTTTCTGGAGAATATCGTAGCTTTTGCAGAGGCATCTGCAATGATATGCCTTGGGCTCTTACAGTGTTGTTAGTCCAGTAGGGATGTAGACATCATTCTTAACAAATACTAGAAGAAAATGTCCATGGGTATGAGATCTGGGTATCTTGTGGTCCATTCCACAGGGCCTCCATGCACAGACCTAATTTTTTTATGTTGGTGTGTGTTATATCGTGAGATTTGACTTTTCACAGCAGTTTTGGTGAAAATTGTCAAAGTACCAACCTTTTGAGGGACTGTAGTGCATTCATCTTCAGGGTGAAGCAGTTCTGGACTTTCACCCTGAAGATGAATGCACTGTAATCATTTGAAACACTGGTAGCTAGTTTCCAGTTGACATAGCATAACATACCAGAAGATTTCAATCTTTAGAGCTCCATTTTGTTCATGACTCAGATTTTGAATGGCTCGGCAGTTCCTGTCTGTGTCTGTTCTACATACGAGAACTGTTCTGACATTACTGGAAATCTCCCTTTCGTGTTCATATTCATTTGACTTGTTTGGGGGTTTGCTCCCTCAGATCTGGAAACTATGCAAAAATGTTTTTAATACATTCTTCACTTGCAGAATGTCTACCAATACTTTCTCCTTTACAAACAAAACTGCCATTTACAAATGCTTGTTCCAAATGAGAAACGATCATTTACTTGAGAGTTCCCTCCCATACTAACGCGAAAAGTGACCTGATTTTAAAAATGACTTGCAGTCTTTTTATTGTTTTTGTGTTTATACATTATAAAATAATAGTGTAACTGACCTGTCATATATGTAATAATTTTGTGGAGTATTTCACTTTATGCTTTGAATTGTACTTACTTATGTGTGTTGTATGATATATATCCATATTGTACAATCATTCTGATGAATGTTCGGATCTATGGATTGTGTGTAAATGTGTACGTATGGTGCACTGTCACAGCAGATTTTCTTTCATGAAAAGCTAACTCACAAAACTCCATTTCTGGCCTGGACAACAATTTGAAATTGTTTTACCTGTATCTTAGACATGCTCTGAGTTATGTGAGATTAAAATTTTACAGGTCATTTATGAAAGTCATGCATAGGAGGGAAGTCAGTTCAAGTACAGAATTTGTGCTCTTCACTCTTCATATGACCAGATCCATTGTCAGTGGCTGCCACATTTCTGTAAAGCTTACAAAACATTTCTAGCTCATCTTCCCTCATTCCTATTCTTGCAGGTTGGTGTATGATATGATGTTACAGACAGTGCATTCCATCAGTCCTCTGTACTCATATTTCATTCATCTACCATCATCATTTACTTTTAACGATTGACATTGGAGGTTACTGCAATGCCTGTCTCTCTATATCTCTCCCCAGTGCTTCTCAAAGACACATGGGCTTACTGTTAACTGAGGTATCTATTGAACTTGAATACGTACATTATTATAACTCATCTCTTTTCACTTTGGTCGTATTGAATTATTTCATTGTTTAACAAAACATACTGTGAGTTTTTTCCCCTACTGAAGGACACTGATATTTAGGTATGTTAAAATTTTGCTGTACATATTTTGAACATAAAGATAGCTGAATTTTTGCTGAATTTGAAGCCTGCTGTTATATTGTATTCAGTAGGTAGACTGGAATACAAAGCATAGGAATATTGATGATTGTATTACACTGTGAGGGATTCTTGTTCATGCTGAACTTGGCAGACTAAAAATGAGGACATGTAAATTGCACCATGTTTTGGTTTCAGAGGAAGAGAATATAAACCCACTGCATAACCAAGAATTAGCTTAAAACTTTTTTTTTGGTAGGAATAATTTTTAATGTGTACACAGCTGGATATTTTGCAGTGGTGCAGGTGGTGTTCTGGAGTCAGATTCTACTGGTTCAGTGAGACAGGTACCTTGAACACAGGCAGAAAAATTCCCTGGCCATGAGCTTCTGTTGGCCATATAGTAGAGAGCAAGTGGTTCACATAACAAATTTGAAGCCCATTTTTTGGTCTGATAAGTAATAGAAAAAGACCTGGAAAGTAACTGTGGAGCATAATAAACAGACATTAAGTTTTGGCAGCATACTCCTGCATTAGTGTAACTGAAGTGGAAAGTGTTTTAATTCAGTGAAAATTATAGCAGTTTACATACTGGTACCAAAAATGCTGTGTATTATAATTAGAAAAAGCATGACAACAGCTTCCTTGTTGTGCCATTGCTCTGCATAATTTCAGTAGTAAACAAGATTCACATTTAATTTTTGCTGTTCTTGTTATCCTTTTAGATTAGTAAACATGAAGAATGTGGATCCTTTATGGACATTAACTTATGGTTTGTAATGCTTTGTTGATCCTAAATATCAGTATACCAGTTTTAAATAACTGCAGTTTGGTGGTACATGGATGTCACAATATGCACAATTAATTGCTATTATGAATCAAAACCTCCAGCTTGTGTGTTGTGTATGACTTCAGTTTGACTCACTTCATTGTATACCTTCGCAGTAATGCCAGAAACATTATACAAAATGAAGCGCTTGCAGTATGGTACATGTTCTGATGTTTTGAATTCTTGTTTTTTACAATTTCCTAACATATACTACATTTTGTGTTGGGTGGAGGGGTTTGCTGTTGTTGCTTGCATTGTTACAGGTTGATGCGAAGGCTGCTGGTGAGGCATTTAGTTAACATAATGACCAGAAATGTGTGCATCACATTTCATTAGCATTTGCACCCAGGGTCCCCCCCCCCCCCAAGAGTTGAACATTTATTAAACACTCAGTCATTATTTTTATTAACCACATGAACTATAGAAACTAAAATGTAATTAATTTTTTAAATTAGCAACAAAATTTTACTTAAAAAACATGGACTTCTGAAATGAACAAAAATCCATTTTTTAGACTTTAGGGTATGCCTGGTCACACCCAGGATAAGTAAGATTTGTGAGGAAAGTGTGTCAAATGTTGGATTTTTCTCTTGTCTTGTTTTTAATTAAAAGCATTATGATTTGGAGGCTGACTGTACTTCTGTTAGTGTAATGACAGAAAATATAATGCCCAGTTTGTCTGTGGGAGTAGGTTCCGTGTTTTTTTGTTCTTACCTTATACAGAAACATATCATGTTTTTAACTGAAAATGAGGCAGTGAAAATTACACCTTGTGTCACCTTGGTAATTAGTGCAGTTTATATCATTTTTTACCAACATAAAAAAGAGAAAAAGAAGACCACATCACTTTTACAGTAATTAAAATTGTGAACTTTAACACAACATTTTCAGTGTGTCGTCTTTTAATAAAACATCAAATTTCACTTTCTTGCAGATTCAGAATGTTACAGTTGTGAAAGGGAATAAAAGCTGGAAAGTGTTACAAGGTCAGATCAGCAACATTATGGAGTTGTCCTTAAGTGCATTTATCAGGATATTTATTTTCAGGCTTAGGAAGTATTTGTTATATAAGTTAATCACTTTTTTCTTAATGGTTATTCTGCACATACAGTGCTTATTACAATGCCTACTGCATCTTGTACCCAGTGGCTAGTGGGGCCTCTTTCCCTTTTCCATGAAGCTGACCACTCATATTCATGCAGTTCTGAGGTAAAGAAAAAATGGAGATGTACTTGCTCTTCCTCATATGCCTTGATGATATGGTGCTGGCTTGTCACCTTTATTTGTATTCGAATCATGTCACATCCTGGATTACAAGTTTTTTTCAAGTACAGATTGAGCTTTGACAATTTTTTTGTATACATTTAATAATGTAGTGTGTAACTGCATAACAGCAGAATGTGAGATCATATTAAAACACAATGGTAGGGATTTGACATTACTAAGTTAAAGGTAATGTCCTGCATGCCATAAAGTGTATGGGCAAGTTGAGGCACAGCTTCATGCATTAATTACCTGGACACCAGAGAGTAGGGGAGACTTGAACCTTGCTGTTTTACACCCTCGGAAAGAGCGCCGCGCTAGTCTGTTCGCTGTGGAGATGTGAAAAGTCTCTTCCCTGTGCTGGGAATGAAACCACAATTGTTTGACTATACAGTCCAAAGCCTAGTCACTGTAAAATCAAGGCTATTGGCTCTTCTAATATTACATTCATTTTAAAATGAATAAGGAAAAATTGCAGGGGGCCTGTAAAATTATATTTATCATTGACTTTATATTAGATTAGCAAAACCACCAAAAAGTATTGAAAATGTAGATTAAGGGACATTTTCACCATTGCGACCATAATTTGATCTCAGGTACCTGGGAAGATGTATCCTGCTATCCCCATATATTAATGTATATCTTGTGGACCAAAAATTAATATTTGTAGTCTTTGATGTGTTGTAAATATGTATATACAACTGTCATTTATATACATTGTGTGTGCTACCATAACTGAATATGTTGTGTCCTCATAATGGAAACATTTTGCACCACGTGAATGAAATTTCAGTAATACTGTGAACGTATATTGTGATTTTACCATTGTTTCTGCTTGAGGTCCTTCCTGTATATAATTTCTGTTTGTAGGAAACATGTATCAACATCTCTGTAACACAAGTCACAGTTTCTTTTGATGTCATTACACTCCTTACCATTAAGTTGTTTAAGCCTTTTCTTTTTAGAATAAAGGCATTTTAGGAATTTTGAATGATCACAAATTTGTATCTTCTTAAAGGTCCCATTTAACTTCATTTATGTTTTCCTTGTGCAGAATTTTTATTTCTGTCTTGTGTGTTGTTGACTTTTTGGTCAAATCATATTGCTTTGTCATTTTATGATTGCTATATATATTTATATGCATTTACAAATAAATTACGAAGACTGTGGTTGCATTAAAAGTTACAAGGGATTTTAAATTTTGGAAGACAAATTTTTGTACCTTAAACCTCTGACAGCACCATACCACAATGCACATATTTGGTTCTTAACTGTGAAAGAGTATGACATACTGGTTCTTTATTAATGTGCAACAAAAAAAGCTGATGTGGCATGATGAAATGACAACATGAAACAGAATTGTCCAGCCAGACAAATTATGAACTTTTGTCTTTAGGGGCAGTCTGCAACATAAATAGTACCAGCTTGTAGGATGTGATGCTATGTACTGTGGTTGAGATTTACCATTTCTGCAGAAGCCTGCTACCTCATTCTTCTATCATCAAGATGGAGTTAGCAGGTTCATCTGAAGTTCCAGCTGGAATACCCACTACTGTCTTTTGTTGTATTTAAATCTGTACAATTAAAGTTCTGATATCAAATGAACTCCTGTTTTAAAACTCTGTGAAGTTCTCATTCTGTATTGATGATGGTCTGCAGCCTGGACAGACATTGTAAAAATACAAGTAGAGCTGGCAGAACACTGCCCTGGTAGTTTAGAAACACTGTACACGTTGATACAGCATTGTTATTCAAAGAATATGTCTGAGATTTTTACGTTAAAACATATACATTACAGGAGTTGTACTAATTTTGAAGTATTGAAAATTGATTCACTTAACATTTTGTTTGGCAGTCTGCAAGAGGATTGGGCAGTAATTTTTTTTTGGAGGGGGGATGATTTACAAAAAAGCACTGATAACCATAATGCAGAAGTGTGAAAGTGGGGGGGGGGGGGGGTTTTT
>Ga0131853_10001240_pt1 | contig 46014 bp, 33 predicted proteins | sample TergutLab28metaG_FD_92764 | JGI IMG/M metagenome (GOLD analysis project Ga0131853, IMG submission 92764) | Labiotermes labralis P1 segment gut microbial communities from Petit-Saut dam, French Guiana - Lab288 P1 (version 2) (version 2) | ecosystem: Host-associated > Arthropoda: Insects >... | reverse complement strand
AGGGGGGGGGGGGGGGAAACCAGAAAAATTACATTTTAAAAGCTAAAGGAATAACAACTGCTAAAACTGATGAGATAAAGGAAAATATCAGAATTAAAATATCAAATGATACACATGATCACACAAAATGAATGAATGAATGAATGGCGACAACTAAATGGTCATGAACAGGGATGAAGAGAGTAACAATATGGGCTTAGGTACAATAGAAAGCAAAACACTCAGGAACAGAAACAGGGCAGCACACATTTAGGAATAAGCTAAAGGATGACCTTGAAATAGTGGCATAAAGTGACGCTACACTATAAATGTCTGAAAGGGAAAGGCTGCCACAACTGAAAGAAAAGAACAAATTAATAAAGCTGAAGGAAGAAATAGATGGAGTAACTGAAGAACTTTTAGAAGAAGATGAATCGGACATAACAGCTATAAACAACATTATATATACTGCAGCCACAATTATGACATAAACATTGAAACAGCCTAGCAAAAGAAGCAAAAATAGAAAAAATGAAAATTTCTGGAAAATAAGAATGTACAGACAGGTAAGCAACTGCAGACAAGAGTTATAAATAATAGCTGAAACTGGAACAGGCCCTGATAATGGAAAACTTAACAGGAAAAAGAGGAAGATTTTTCAAAATATAGTGACAAATGCCAGTGAAGATGCAGAGTTGACAGTGACACTGAAACACAAAGTGCAAGCAAAAGCCCAAAGAATCAGAAGATATGTATGTTCCCAGAAAATGGGGAGGAAGTGGCCTGATGCTTTTAGAAGAAGCCTATGGAGTAGAAATTACAAAACTGCTGGAATATGTAGAGAGCAAGGAAGATCCACTGATACAGATTGTTAGAACACACCAACTCAGTAATGCTACAAACAGCCAGATGCCTCAAGACAGAATTATATAGAGAAACAAGACAAATAAATGACAGCAAAGCAGAGAAGACAGTAGAAAGATGGTGAGGGAAGAGGATGCATGCACAATTCCCACGTTACTTAGATGAAAAACTGGTGGATAATGAACAGTTATATCAATGGCTAAAATCTGAAGACAATAAGGAAGAAACAGAAAGTACAACAGAGTCAGCTCAAGACCAAGCAACTATTTTAAAAATAAAATTTTGAAAGAAGAAACTGACAGTACATGGCGGTCACATAAACAACATAAAGAAAGTACTGACCACCTAACCTCAGGGTGCTCCATTTTGGTGAAGAATGAATACTTAATGAGACACAATAAAGTTTGTGCACATTTGCCATTACTCAATATGCTAAGCCCTACACAATGAAATGACAGACAAAAGATATACAAACACACACACACACACACATACAGAGAGGTTACAACAAATAGGCCTGACATAATAATTAAAAACACAAAATATAACACATGCATACTGAAGGATGTGGCAATACCTGTGGACAGAAATGTCATGCAAAAGGAAGCAGAAAGGAAAATAAAATACAAGAGTTTATGTATACAGATACAATGAATGCAGAACAGGAAATGTATGATTATACTGGTAATAACTGGAGCCACTGGAGTAGTAACTAAAGGTTTCAAGAAACATTAAGAACACATACCACAAAAACATTCAATTGATTCACTACAAAAAAACAGCTATATCAAGAACATCACACATAATACGGAAATTACTGCAGTCTACAACTTGAACCCTGAGCGGTGGGGATCACCACTAGTTCAAGAGCAGTACCTGGAAGAAAAGGCCTGTGACATGAGACAAAGTAATGATGATGATAAGACTTCCCTATTAATCGATATAGCCTTGCCAGGTGATATAAACGTTAACACAAAAGAAACAAAGAAACTAGGAAAGTCCAAAATCCTGGAGATTGAGGTCAGCAGGATGTGGAAAGTGAGAACAAAAATTGTGCCAGTTATAACCCAAGAATTTGGAAGAAATAAGAAGCGATCATATCAGAACCTTCAATTACTCCCAAGCCACCTGCCAACCATAGAATTAGAGAAGATCACACTAATAAGCACCGCAAACATCATTTTTAAAACACTGGGGTAAATCGGAAGACAGCCACCTAATAACTAACAGGGGAGAATAAATCTTACATAATAATAATAGTGTCATCTAGCCATCGCTGCCACCACCAACACCACCACCACCATGGTCCCTCCATTATTAAATGTACTGTCCTTGATTTCCCTTACCAGCTTGTCTGTCTCTCTGCATTAAGTTCATGTGAGGAATTACTATATTACTTTGAATTTAAGAAACCCCACTTTTAAAAGGGAATTTTCAGGAAAAAAATTTGGATGGTAAATAGAAAGGAGGAAATATGTTTTCAGCAATAATTTTTGTGAGCAAATAAATTTCACTGTCCATAAAATTTACTACTTTTTTTGGCTAGACCACTTGTTCTTCCTGGTAAATAATGTTACTGTGGCTTCTGAGGAGTGAAAAATAGTACCTTGAATTTAAGACACATCCTAATTTTCAGTTTCAATAACTGTGGGGGAGGGAGGTGGGGACTTAAGTCTGCAATGTTGGTTAACACTGGTTCCATGTTCAGTTCTCCCAGTATGTGATGTTTCATTCATAATATTTCTATACAGCTTGCCAACTGACTCATGACCTCAATTTGTCTCTGCCCTTCACTGTTCAGATTTCACTAACAGAGAAGGGCAACTTGAACAGCCTGTATGTTATGAATTTCTATTCTTTTATGTTTCTAACCTTTGCTATCTTAACAACACTGTTTAATAAATTTGTGATTCTTACTCACAGTATTTTACCTTTACTTTTTCTCCCTCATAAAACAATGAACATCTGAAGTATCGAGTATGTATAAATTATGAAAAGACCAACAAATGCACTTTGGTTTTATGGAGTGCATAAAACCAAAGTGCATTCGTTGGTCTTTTAATAATTTATGTGTCTAATTAATGCATGGAATATGAAAATATCAAACTAACCAAAGAGTACTAACTTTCACTTTGAACTTTTGGAGATCAGAATAACTACTTTTTTAGTGTTCTGGCTGTGCTCTTGCCATGCCTACACTTAATACTCTATCCACACAGACTAAATTTAACTTTATGTTTTACTGTTATACATGTCAGATTTAAACTAGAGAAAGAGGTTGTTGGTGAATGGACAGGCACACACTATGTTTTACCATTATACACTCACATCTCCTCAAGCAGTTGCAACACATGTTTGTGCTCAATGCCCTCAAGCCAGAGCTTCTTGAGTTCATCTCTACGGCAGCGCAGCAGAAGCTTGCAGGCCTGCAAGTTTTCCTTCACAGCATGGATCTTCTCGCGCGATGTTGTCACCCGGGCTGACAGCTTCCCAAACAGCTGGAACATCAGTGAGACTGTTAAGTTGGTTGTGTAATATCCCAAATACAATGATCACAGTGACAGGTCTTCAACAGAGCAACCTTTAAATGTCAAACAGAACTCAGTAACTAATAGCACAGTCTCAGTCTTGAAGTATGACACCCAAGAGAACCATTCACACCAAATGGTCATAGTATAACAGACCAACAGTTCTACATATCTGAAATGTAAGGTAACCATGCAGAAAACAAGCTCAATTGAAGTGGTCACATACTTGTTCCAGCATACTACTGCGAACAACATCAGCAGGATACCTACCAAATTTAACGTACAGACTGGCATACATGTAAAGACCAGTACAGGATAAGGTGTCAGTATACTTTGAACGTGAAAACATGGGCATAGACAAGGCAATCCCATCCATCAATGCAAGAAGAAGCAAGAAACATGAATCTGAACAAATAAATGGAGTTAAAACTGGCTAAAGTAAATCATTACTTCTGAAGGAAGTCTGTAAGTTAAGTGATAAAAATGGATTAAATATAACAACAAAGGCAAAAAATGGGAAAGAAGAGATCAAACATCTTTACGGCTTGTTTTCTTGGAGGAGCTGGCTTGGCTGGTTCAAAGACATGAGCTGACTTATAGGAGTCACAAATTCAGACCTGCATGACTTGCGTGAGGTCCTGATCATGCAGTGATATCAGTTCATCCAGCTTCTGATCACTGCGTTTAAACTCCTTCTCAAGTTTAGCCTTCTCTCTGTCTCTCTGTTCATTTGATTCACTCGCTGACAGTGTACGGATGACAGACATCAGCAGCCCATTCTGAAAATAAATATAAAATAAAAATCACTAGTCACATTGCATAGGTCAGTCTTCCAATCAGGCAGCATCTGATTATAACCACATCCTGAGTTCTTTTGAAGACAAATGACACATTAGTAAACTCACCATGATCACTTTGTCTAAGCTCACCAATGTTGATGATTTTAAAATTTCCCATTACTGCCAAATAACCTGTACAGTATATAGTTAAAGAAATAAAGAAACAAGCATATCAATATTTTGATGGTGGGTGCTCACAATAATGTGAAATACTGCCAATGACAATAAAGGTTTATAAAACCAGAAGCATCTCTTCTTTGAGTGTCACTCATAGCATGTAGACGGTAAAAATGACACTTTCTCTGGAACAATGCCCCACCAGTAAGTTATTATCTTACTCACTGAATGCCCTCATTATCATCTCATAGGACCCTAGTTTCTTGTTTACTATGACCACCAGCACCAGCACCACCACCACCACCACCATTACCTTATTGTTAGTCTAACCCTTCCTCATCATAAATGATATATTCTGCACTCACTGTTTTTCCTTACATGTGATATCTGATAAATTCTGTAAATGCTACCCTGACTCATGTTCACACAGGATATATTCCACAATGTACCATTCCTTTATAAATCAGTTTAGTTTCGGTAAGTGATCATAAATGGCATAAGTAAGATTTTTTGCTTAAGTGAACTAATATGTGGGAAAAAGAATAAAACCTACAATTCTGGTTGGAAAAAATAAAAAGGACTCTGGAATAAGTTGTAACATAGTACAGATTACTTCACCCTGTATATAAAGATATAATTCATTTATTATACATCAAAAAAAATAAAAGTACTATATATATATATATATATATATATATTACAAACAAAAAAAGCAGAATTCTACACAACACATATTAGCTTATACTCTAATCTATGATACAGAATAAGACAATAAACACACTGTCATGGTTTATGAGATATCAGTTTTTGTGGCTCTGCTTGATACACCTTACAAATTAAACCACAGGTCTGGGCTTGTACGACTAAAATCATTTTACGTGAGGCAATGTACAAGGTGCTGCATAGCACATGTCTGCCATATCCCATGTTGTAAATACATCATGCAAGAAGAAACCAATTCCGTCTGTGACCAGACGTCACCATCGGTGCATCCATGTGGTTTAATTATCCAAAATCAGTAGTTATCTAAAGCAAGTGCAAGTGACAGAAGGGCACTGGAAAAGTGGGTGTGGTTCCTTCTGAAGCAAAATTTGAAGCAATTCACAACCTTGAGAGTTTAAAGGGTCACAGCTACATCACACATGCACTGGGATTTAAGCAAATCAAATGTAAGAGCAGTGGTATAGAACAACGCTGAACTAAAAAAACGTGTTTAAGACTGCAGCATTGATGATTAGATAAGTGGTCTTCAAAGGCATAGGAGTGGTCACAGAAGTCAGCATATGATTCACATGGAATATATCCTTGTTCCTTGCTGCAGTGAATATACATGATGTACAAATCGTAAAGCTGTCATAAATACAGCCATTACATGCTTTGTAAATTTACCATAAAAAAATAAAAATAAATATCATAGCTGTTTGCAAGATTTCAGGCTTGTGCTGCAGTGTTTGAGGTCTTTGATCTTCTGGAAATTTGTGTGCACTGGTTAGTAGTTTCCCAACGTTGTCAGAAAATGTATCGGTACCATAATCAAGGTCAAGCAGTTCAAAAGCGAAATTGTTTTACTACTTGATTTTTTAGGATGGGGCTAATAGGCCTCCCTAAAACACCAGTAACAAAGGACCGACCTACCCCACGCAAAATACTTACGACGTCATCGAAACAATCAGATAAAGCTTTTGGGTCATTCCCTGTCAAATGAAAACACTTCAGTGGAAAACTTATCATGTCCATCCCTGATTCTAATAAAATTCGGCTAGCACGTTGGATCCCCTGATATAACATTTTACCGATATCCATAACTGCAGCTAAGTTTCACTTACGTTTTACTTCACTACAACGCATTAAATTTTATAACTCTGGTCTTAATTCAGACAACAAGCGTAGTCTTGTAACAATTCAAAGCCCGTAAGTACAACTTTCGATTGCATGCCACTGCTTACATTCGAGTCGAAGACACCTAGTATCAACATACCCGCTCTCTCACAACTAACGTCATTATCTATTACACTACACAGTTATGTTTGCGAATACATACGTCCGAAAATGGGTTGTCAAATTCCTAACCTCAAAAGTCAGAACATAATTCCACTCAATGGCGCATGCTGTATTATGCTAAACCCATCATTACTTACCGTCTCTTTCGGATGTTTGACTCCCCGCGGAGGTTTTGTCGGAGGTACCAGAGCTGACATGTCTAATACGTGTCTGACATTCGCAGGTTACAACAACATTAGCCCCCGTTATTGAAAAACCACCTCCACCATCCTTCTCACAACTTACTACCTGTTCTGCCAACCACACACCGCTACGCAGTACTAGACGCTCTGTGGTACTGGCTGCCAACTATTATTCCAGAGTCGACACGGTTTATAAATAATTTACGTCTACCTCTTAGCCATGATCTACACTAGCAGCTCCGTGGTATTCACATATCCTTATGCTTGGCTTTACACTCATAGATAAGAGTAGCTAGCATAACTTACGGACGCAGCCGTGCAGACGCCGAGGGACCCGACTGTTTTCTCTGGTCAAACATACCTACCGTGTTGGTAAACATAGTTTATTATGACATGCTGTATCGTTCTCGATAAAATACGAGAGACAGCTGCGAAATACTTTATTAGAATTTTCTGAAATTCCACTTAGCGCCATTAAACTTTCGGCGCTGGAATTATATTTTTTAATTTTAGCACATCCTGTAAATAAATTGTGAATAATACAGGAACCAAATACGTTAGAATTATGAAACAAACTGAATTTTGAAGAGAAAAAAAAACGGTATACCATATTTAAAACATTCAGTACCTATATTTGTTGAATAAATATATAAAATGCAAATTTAGAGGTTAGCGGAGCGGTACGACTATAGTTGACATCAGGCGTCAAAAGGTTAACGCAGCAGTTCTATGAGTAACATAACAAAATTTTTGAAATGGAGAAAAAGAAAAACCAATTGGGCAGCATGAACTGTGCTTCCGCCCTTACCGGCTTCGCACAGACTAACAACAGAAATCAAGTTCCCTGCCGACAAGAATATGTGCAGGTTGGTAATGACGTGTTTTATTGCACTGCCATCTAACCGTTGCATAACACACAGCTAAAGCAGGCAGCATCGGGTCCAGTTGGCACCAACGGTATTGATTATTACCTACTATTGCACTTTCAACTTCCCTGTACAAGTGACATGAAGCCAACCGACAACCAAGGGCAGCCAAAACTCAGCACATCAAGTCAAGGCTGCCACTAACTCATGGGTTGGGTGGCATAATTACTAGTGTTCAACATTAATTGACATCCCTGAGGTTTCCTCAGCTGCAAATTACAAACAATGCACAACCTACAGCTCCCCTTCACAAAAACTGCAACAAACCATGCATTTTGCTTATTCCTAAGACAGTAACACTCAACTAGAAAATGGCTATGATCAGCTTTGTCCCAAGAATTACTGGAACTCAGATGGTGGTGCAAGAATTCGGATTTGTACATGGGACAGCTAAAGACACAGTAACCACTGTACAGGAGGCTGGGTGGGTCCCAGGGCTGTTATAGGTGGGTGCAGAAAATCACATTCCCACTGAGATTCGATCCTCAGACTGTCCCAGTCTGTAGTAAACTGCTATTCTGACTACACTATAGTCTCAAATATGCATAATGAAAATAGGATTGAATTTAAAATGCTTATGAATTTCCATACTGCAAAGAAATTCATCATGAAACACAAATATCTTACAAAATACAGGTGTCAGAGACAAATGGACAATTGTTAGAACCTTTTTTTTTTTTTACAGAACAACTGGTTTGGGGACATGCTGCCACCTGTATTGTGTTGTCTGAAGCACAGCATTTGGGAACTATGAAGAAGTGGACTGTTTCGGTATGTATGTTCACTATTAAAGCATCTTAATAGGTGACACACTGCCACTCGGTGGTTATTTTGTAGTAATTGCCATATAATCCTGTGCCATCACAACACAGATTAAGAATTCTGTGAAAACAGGTTCAACCCTTGACACAAAAAACCTCCAACGGAAGAATAATCTGTAAAAAAAAAAGACAGAGGGAGAGACTGTCATGGCTGTTCTGAAAGAGTGCACAGTGTTCTGTGCACTGACTTTAAATATTCATGAAACAAATCAGAAAGGAGTTTGTGACAAATTTTACATAAAACTTTAACTTCCACACACAGAGTTACAAGAACATAATTCGATCAGCCACAGAAACTTTCTAATTCGTGTGGACAAGAATGAAGTTAACAGTCCATTTGGAAGTGACAAAGTTCATTTTCAGATCTCCATATTCTTGAACCTCTACTGCTACTGGGCAAACAAAAAGCCCAACAGAATACATCAGAAACTGTTACACACTACAAAGGTTATGGCGAGGTGCAAGATATCTTTCATAACTACCAGCCTGTATTTTTTCAAGGGCAGTAATAAAAATGTGACAACAGTGACTTCAGCCTTACATGTCCACATGATTCACACCTTTTCCACACCAAAGTTGACTAAATTTCCATAGGTCAACGAGAGCACATAGTTTCACCAAGAGGGGACAACTTTGTATATCATCATAAATTCATTAATGCCATTCATTCTCTTATTAAACCACATTCAGGAACTTGGCCTCTCTTGGCCAGTGACACCCACCTCATTTGCTGGCTTTGACTTACTTTTGCAAATAAACGCTACTTAAACAGCCAAGTCTATGTTCATTGCCCACAAAATATTGCCAAAGTGAAAATGGGAAATCAAATAGGAAATGCCAAGCCTAACTGACCATATTGTGCCACATGATGTAAATTATGCACTTACAGGAATGTTTGTGCAAGAGTGGAGGTCACCTCTGAGAAGCCATGTTCAAAAAGCAACAAGCTTTGTTGTACACATTAAAGTAACATTTTTATAATTTTACCAACACAGTATTTGGGTTAATTACTTTTGATCACATAATTGGCCATTTCTTTCACATCCAGAAAGCGCTTCACAAAATTTGTGGGCCCAAACTTTATCACTTCATATGCCAAGCAGTTAAAAGAGATGCTGTGGATGTCGCAGGTAATCAATGCACTCAGTTATGTTGCCTCGCATTTGCACACAAGTTCCAGGACACACAGTACTGCACTTTGTAAAAGAATTGTGTAACAGCAAGAACAGAGATTTATTTCATGAATCACAGTCAGTAAAATGGTCCTCATTCTGTCACCCTCCTAGTCTCCTCTTCTGTTGCCTGCTTCATCTTAATCTTGTCTTTCTTTTTCTTCTTGTCTTTCTTGACATCCTAAAACAAAGAGCAAACATCATTCCATCACACAGGCCTCAAGAAAATATTAGCATTAACCAGCAGCAGCTTCCATTCCTCAGAGACCTCTCCATGTTCTCACCAATAATGATTCTGACATTGTAACCCAAACTTTCAACATGAGCAAGCCCATACCTCAACCAGTTTAACATGGCACACAGTATACAAATTTCTTTACAGTTTATGCTCACATTATGGCTGTTTAACCCTTTACCTCTGAACAAGAAAACACTCTCCCACTAATTAAATTCCCTCAATGGCCGAAAGGAAAAACACTGCCCCGCAACACTGTGTCCTGTTTAAAATTTTCTGCATTTATAATTACACATCTCTTGTTCACAATATTTGTCTGACAGGCTTGTATAGGCATAAAAGATTGTGTGAAATTTAAATGTAGTCAAAATTATCACTAATAAAGTTTATTCTTACCAAACAGTCTCACAATGTTCCAGAATTCACTATTTATTTACAGATGTTTCCAGGCAGTGTTTATTTTTAACTCTCATCAGCAAAGTGAAGCATATACAACATAACATTACATCCCAGAACACCTTCACAGTCACTGCTGTCTGAATATCAAATCTCACAAATACTGTTTGCATTGTATTTGGCCGTTCCCCACCTCCACAGAATGTTGACTAACTTCCTTTCACAAGGCAGAATGGAATTAGGCATATAAAAATTACTGCATGAGATTGATAAGTACCGTAATGCAGCTGCAACACATACATAAATTACTCCCTTAAGTTCATGTATGTTTTATACATTTCTCTTACATTAATGAATTTAGTGCCATAAAAGGCCTGACAACTGTGACAGCAGCATATTTAGTAAATTCATGTGTGTTTTACCGATTTCTCTTATGTTAATGAATTTAATGCCACAAAACACCTGACAGATGTGGTGGGTAGTGCTGCCCCTAGCAGAACATACAGTAAACAGGTGCAGGCAAGATGGCATATATTTGTATGAAACAGTTTTATCAGACTGACAATGTTTTAATGGTACAACATAGGTTCAGAGTCAGATCTGCCTGTAGAAAAGGCCCAAAACCACTCACAGTTTAGAGATTAGTAGAGAAGTACGAATAGCCTGGTTATGCATTAAACAACACAACAGGCACTGCTGGCAGACAGAACTCCATTCAGACACCTGAAGACATGTACAAGAAATGCTTGTGTGCAGCCCAGGAAAATCTGTGAAGCCTTAATCAGAAATGGTTAAAAAATTAACCCTTTAATGCCAAACGACTTATAAAGACATCGCAGACAGTGTGTCGAAGTTTGAAGGAATTTTGTTCACTCCTATTCGGTTAACTGCTGTGGCTTGCTATGCGTCACGACCCTTGAAGGTCAGGCTTTCCATTCAGGAGCCGGAATGTACCTCCTCCACCTCCTAAACCCCTCCCGAAACACTGATATATGCATAGACACTGCACATTTTTCCCAGCCGACTAATGCGGTTCTGACACTGCTTGCTTTGACTATTGCTTGCTCAGGAGTTCACTGTATGTTGAAATATCTACACTGGCTTATGAAGCGAACTCGTAGGGGTTGTGGGGTAGTAACGTGCAACATACAGTCGTCAATCTAGTAACAAAGTCTTGGGCACCCTCAAATAGCTGGAAATTCATATGCAGCTACATCATATCTCCTGGTATTACGTTTCTGAAACTGTGCCGAGTCGTACATAGGGCACACAATTGTGGGTCATGAGCAATGGCCAGAAAAAAATAAATAAAACTTGAGAAGGAAGCCATCAGTGAAATTCCGGTTGCTGACATGGCCACGGAATCAGGTGCGAAAGCTAGCAATGTTACAAAACTATTTTGAGGAAAGGGGGAGGAAGAAGAAGAGGAGGAAGAAGAGGAAGAGGAGGGGAAGGAGGAGGAGAACGACGACGACGACAACAACAACAGCAGCAGCAGCCAGCCTCAGCAGAAGTAGCCATAACAAACAATGGCCAGCGAAATCAGCACAGCTGCTCTGCTGTGTTCTTTTCGCGACCAAAAAAAGGGCACAGTGCGCCAGATGTGACGTGGGCATGTGCATGGTTCCTTGTTTCGTGGAATATCACACAAAAGTAAATTTGTAATATAACCCCCTCTTTGTGAATACTGTGTGTCATGATAAAACAGTGATCCAAGGTGCCACAGACCTTCTGCAGCAACCAGAATTATGTAACACATTTTATATAATGCATGCGATTCACAGGCCTAAATTTATTATAAAAATTGGTGAACATTTTCTCCCAGATTAACCAATTCATAAGCACAGTGCAATATTTTATTTCATTAAATTTTAAGGAAAAGTGTATGAGATATGCTTTTTTTTCTAAGAGTAAGCATTAAAATTTAAAAGTCCCAGTAAAAAATTCAGGCAGGCAGCATTGCTCGGAGGTATTTAATTCCAGCGGCAAAGGGTTAAGCTACTTAGTCAAACAATTATGTGAATAAACAGAACATGTGTTCCTGGGGTAAACAAAATCCACATCTAGTCACAGAGGCACCTGTGTAACTTAAAAAGAGCATTATGTGCTGCTCTATTTCAGTGGCTGAAATTGTCATATCTATCCCCCTGGACAGTATAATTAATGTTGACTTCTAACTGCAATGCCTTCAGACTTTGCTGTAAAGGAATGGGAATAAAGATGAAAGAAATATCTGTCCTACAACATGGTGCAAAACCACATAAAGTGAATGATGTCCATCATTTCCTGAACAAATATTTCCACAGTACAGTATTCGCTCATCGGTATCACAAACGATTTGATCAACTTGTATGTACCTGTACACCCTACCTACTGGGTACAACTACTGTAGTCAAGGATCACAGTCTTAATACTATACCATCTGTTCTGTTTATCATCATATATGAGTAACTCTCGATTCTGAGTAATCAAGATTCAAGTGTTGCCAAAAAGAACACAAAGGTTTTCAGAATGAGCTTCTAATACATTACTTAATACAACAGCATGGCTCCTAATGTAATTAAAAAAAAAAATTATCTCATTCATGACGAACTCAAAGAAATGACCTACTAACCTGCAACTAAAAATTTACAGAGACCAAACACTTTTGACCTTTGGAGTGACAAACATTTAAATGGAACTTTAAAAGCAAAGCATACATACATCTGCCTCCCCATCCACTGCTTCTGTTTCCTGTGGCTCTTCCAGTTCTCTTTTTTTTTTCTTCTTCTTCTTCTTTTCTTTCTTAATAACTGTTGTGTCTGGAGTGGGTGGTGATGAAAGTGGGGAAGCACTCAGCTTACGCTGCACAGCACAACAGACATCAGAAATTTGACACATGCATGTATGAGTACTAATACTTTGAACAAGTGGATGATGATAAAACATGATACACCCATCTACTTTAGTGCAACACACACACACACACACACACACACAAGCACTACATGTAGCTCAATTCATCTGTAGACAGATTTCGCATTCCAAATTCCAAAACTACGCTAATTATTACTCTGGTATGAAGTTCAATAACACCAAAAAATTCCACTTAATAACACCAGAAAATTCCACACAAATCTGTCCAGTGGGAATAGAGTTGTTTCATGCGACAGACAGATAGCCAGACCCACTGTGAAGCTGAAAGGTGTTTTGCAAATGTGTCCGAAATTGTGATGGAACAATGCAAACCAAAACTACAATGGGCACATCCATAGTTCCACAGCGAGTAAGAACTAGACCATTGTTTACATTACATTTCTGAGTGACAATGATCTCAGGAATAAGATTCCGAGGTACTGATGAAAAAGTAACCAGACACCATATAAATTGTAACTCTGGTACAGTAGCATGCAGATGAGAAAATTACTCATCATCTGACTAAGGCTGGCAATATTGTCATACCTTGCGTGACTGTTCCTCTTCCTGTTTTTCCTCCTTCACATGAACACTGCAACAAATGAGACAATTACCAACTGCAGCCAATGCATGACACACAACAGCCACATAATTCAACCATGAGACTTACCTGTAATCCACATAGCTAGTCAACCACGAACTTGGTGTCTGTTCATTCGGTTTTCCATATTTATCTAACAAGCCCTGTTTGATCATTTCCTTCTTTGCAGATGCCTGGAATCACAAGCATCAGGATACATGATTCACCCATATTGTTGTCACAGCATTGTACATCAACACATCATTTCACATGAAGAATGCAGACATGCAATAAGAAAAGGAAAGAAAAACAACCAGTGATTATGCTCCTAAAATAATTCAAGCTGTAGTCTTAACTTGGACTAGAGAAAGCAGGGCAAAGAAACCATTTGGACCATAAACTTAAAACAGTTATCATCCAGCTTAATAAAGTGAGATGTAATTTTACAAAGTGTCTCACAGTTCTTGTCAGTTTTGTCTGGTTCATTCATATTGTCACAAAAATACAGAAGTTTTTACATCTGAACACATCACTTGTATTTCACCATGTTACTGAAAATGGGATACAGAACTGTACAAGCATGAATGTGTCAACTTTCAAAATGTCCATGATGATCTATTATATTACCAGACCTGGAAATACCTACAGCACCTTCTACAGCCACACCAGGAAGCAATGGGCATTGGAGCCACTGCCAAGCATGTTCAACAATTCACTGTAGTATTCATTAATCTCTGCCAACAGTTGTACGCTCTGCATGAAGAAAAGCAGTAAGGCAGTAGTAACTGCTGTAGAATGGTTATTCACATGGGGTCCCACTTCTATCCTCAGTCCACTGATACGTCTTACTGAAGGATGGATACCATCAGAATTCCAAGAGCATGGATCTTGACCAAATTTTATACCAACTTTTCTCACATTACTGCTGTCACTCACTACTAAGATGTTCCATCAAACTGTCATTTCTGAGATAATACTGCTGCATACGTTACTGTCCAAAACTAGTCCCCATCCAACAATTCTTTTACTATCCAAAATCCGTACCATACAATGTGCACACACACATTCTGTTGAAAGCAAAACAGTGTAACATACTTGTCCATGATCATGATTATAACAGGAGCTGGTGATTACATCTGAAACTTCTAATGGAAGCATCCCACCAACCCTCTCCATAACCTCCCAAACATAAACATGCAAAAAATTACTGTAATGTGTAGACTTCCCTCTGATTTATACAGTTGCTATCTCAAAGCTGACAAATTCCTGAATGAGCATTAATAATAGATCATGTGACTAGATCACAATCCTCTAAATTCTTCCTAGAGTGAATATGACAAACAACTTGCAGCACTGGCCCCAATTTAGGTACCATGCGTGCTTTAAGGTGGCTCAAAATGAAGGATAATTAATTTAGTGTTGCAATTATGGCATTGCTTGGCCAGCTGAACCTACAATAATGCAACATATGACTGACTGTTAAATACCTTGAATGTAATACTCATTGCCACTCCCATCATCCTGTTATGCCTAATATAGCTATTTGAAAGATATCCTTCAACAGGCTCATACACATCACTTTTTTTTTTTCACCTGTACTGCAACCTTTTACTGAGGAATGTTCTCTTACTAGAGACAGTCCAGTAAATGTTGGCCGAGGATCTTTCCAGTCAGTTAGTCACATTATGGCTGATGGTCCAGCTACCCCATTCACCTCTGTGATGAACCAGCCACAGGAATAGTGTAAATCTAACAGAAGAAGTCAGAGTGCCCTTTCTGAAAAGTGAGTGGATCTGTGTGTTGATGAGTCATGGTCTCTGTCACATGCTCATTCCTAGTTTATCACGCAGCTTCACCAGACTTTAATGCATTCTGTTGACATTACACACAGAACACAGACCAGTGATAAAGTGGACCAAGTGTCAAATCCACATGCAACTATACATACTAAACATCACTCACAGGACCCAGAATAACTCAGGCCTGTCATGTATGCCCAAGGCAGGCATATGAAAGAACGTAATTGGAGGCATTCAACAGCAAGTACAATAAGCTCTCTCTTGCTCACTCACAAGTGCGCATGCATGTGCACATGAACACACACACAGCATAAGTTCAATACCACCTCATCAGTAAACAAACAGCAAAATGACTGAAATGTTTCCTTTTAAGCTGTTAGCCCAAGCAGATTGTAATCTAGCAATTTATGTTAGAATAGTTCAATTTAGCACATTTCATGCAAACAACTACACTGCAATTATTACATATGACAAATCAATCCATTCAAAAACACACAGGCTTACTTTTTTGTATAACAGATTATGTACCATCAATACACAATACACATCAAGACAAGATGCAATAATTACAGCTAGGTTATACTTGGCTACATGTTTCGGCCGTAACCAGCCATCTTCAGGCCAACTAAGAACAATATTAAGGTACAGTAAAAATAGTACTCAATGGGATCCCATTTCATTTACATTAAAACTTGATAAAACATGAAAATTCTTACTTATGATTAAAGCAGTGGAATAGTATGGTAAACGTTCGAAACGTGATGGCACACGTGCAGAAACCAGATTTGGTCTTTCAGCAAACGGACGAGTCCATTTAAGTCGGCAGGGGGGTCAGTTCAGTCAACTACTGGCAGTCAAGGAGTGAGGATCAGCGGATAGATCATGGATAGACCATGTTCCGACATACAGTGCAAGGCTGCTGGCTACCCACTCCATTCGTATCTTTCCCCTTAACTTCCCCTCCCGTGCGTCACCGTGTGCTATCAGGTTCCAAACAGCCTATAAAACTAAATCTTCATGTACTGTATTCGGGCCTCACAATGCTTCATACACTAACAGTACTGTATACAGGTCAACAAAAAAGTGGAATTCGTGTGTCGTTATCACAGTAGATACGTACTTTTTTGCCTATTGCGTCTCGTATGTATATGCAGGATCACACAGTTGTGCAGACCAAGATTTTTTTTTTGTATTCACCAAGTCACTATCATTCAGTTGTTTGTAATTATTGTTGATTGACCCATTAATAGGCATGGGACTATGACAGATTCTCATGGTAGGTAAGTTTCACGGAGTAACACATGTACGTAACTTAAATATGTGTAGTAGAACAACAAACTGTGAGTCTCAGTTCTACTACACATATTTAAGTTACGTACATATGTTACTCCGTGAAACTTACCTTCCATGAGAATCTGTCATAGTCCCATGCCTACTAATGGGTCAATCAACTATAATTACAAAACAACTGGATGATAGTGACTTGGTGAATACAAAAAAAACCCTTGGTTTGCACAACTGTGTGATCCTACATATACATACGAAACGCAATAGGCAAAAAAGTACCTATCTACTGCGATAACGACACACAAGTACCAATTTTTTGTTGACATATATACAGTACTTTAGTGTATGAACCACTGTGAGGCCTGAGTACAGTACATGAAGATTCAGTTTTACCATTTTACCATACTATTCCACTGCTTTAATCATAAGTAAGAATTTTCATATTTTATCAAGTTTTAATGTGAACTAAAAGGGATCCCACTGAATACTATTTTTACTGTACCTTAATATTATTCTTACTTGGCCTGAAGATGGCTGGTTACGGCCGAAACATGTAGCCAAATATAATCTAATTGTGATTACTGCATCTTGTCTTGATGTATGTTGTGTATTGACGGTACATAATATATTATACAAATTTGATATACACAATGGGATGGCCTTAAAAAAAAAAGCTTACTTCTCACAGCATGCAATGTAGGCCACTCTCGCCAGGTATAGATATAAGTATAGTCTATACCTTGGGTCCTAAGCCCCATTTCCTGGGATATGTGTCCCGATCCATTATCACACGCTTGATCTTAGCGACAATACCATGGTCACAACCGGCTATTGTAGCAGTGGTCATGAGTGCGATGGCTGAAATCCACAGACATTTTTTATATGTCAGAGTTATCAAACATGACTGTACTGCAAACCTCTCCATACTAAAACAAAGTCAATGAAGATCAAAGATACACATATATGTATACTCATTTGGAACAAGAATATTTGTTTTCTGAATTTGTGAGAAGTGCTTTCACAGTATTAAATGGCAATGTCTGTGGTACCAGTACCACACACACTGGTCACTCAGTCCTCATTACAAGACTTGCTGCAAGCAGAAATAAATTCATGTTCGGACAAGAGACATGCCACAACTTTACAGGATCATGAAGAGAAGATGCCGAACACTCCTGTGATAACCTCAAATCTTGCAATATGAATTCACTGTTATCATGTTTCTAATATACCACAAGAACGTTCATTTAAATACAACACGAATGTAAAGGATTAAGGTAATGATGAGGCCATACAGCTCAAACAGCACACACAAGAAAACGACACAGGATGTTGAAATAATATCGTACTGGAAACTGGTCAGGTGAAGGACTGAGAATGACATGGGAGTCAATATTAAGATGAATGTTACAGAAATAGAATGTGATGAGATGCAGTGGTGGGGAGTGGACTAAGCCAGATGCAGAACTAAGAATCTGTGAGAAATCCCTTTCAGCCTGCCCTACCTAGTGCAACAGCCTCTCCCTTGGTCGTCACAATCACAATTTCCTCATTCAGCTCAATGCCATTCTCATACCTCAGCACACCCGGCAACATGATTTTTGCTCCATAGCACACAGCATTTACCTGGCAGTAAGAAACACAGATATATCAACGAGGAATGAGGGAACTGAGAAGAACCATAACACTCCATTAAGGGTCAGAATGTACACCACCATGTGACAACACACAGCAACAGACTGAAATCATTCATAAGTAGCCTGTACACAAGAACCAGCCTTGCACTTAAAACAGACACGACTGATGTGGTGGTTTACATTTTATGTAACAATGATCTATCAACTAGTATTTTTAGGTTATAAGCATTATGATATCAATACTGCATAAGCCTACTGGCTCATAACCAGGGTAGTGTGACCAAAAAACTGCCAAAATATACATCATGGCATGCATGCTCATGCAGATTTTCTGTCTGAGCATGTTAACTCTTATAACAAGAATCTGCAAACAATAAAATATTACTTTTTTAATTAATTCTATAGAAAATTAAATAACACAATCCTGTAGACATATGACATGCTTTGTTGACTGGCTTGAACTACTAATAAAAACTAATTTAACAGAGTATTAAAATCATTCTCCTTTCAAGTTGCTAAAAATGAATATGTATCTCAGGAATATGAAACACTAACCAAAAGCTAACACAAAGATTACACATCCCAAACACAAAGAATGGGTGCTAACATCAATCTACGAGGGAGTGCTGGTAAGTCCTTAGCCCGACCTACTTCCCAATGTCGTGGGACGGAATCGATAGTGTAGTTGGAAAGAGGGGCCTGTTCATGTGCCAAATTGCAAGCCTTTTCTTGTTACAGAAGATGAAAGGAAGCATGTCAGGCGACACGCGCAATTTCAACAACATAGAGACGCGAGCCGTCATCAAGTTTTTTTTTCCTGCAAGACAAGGCACTTAAGGAAATTCACGCCATTCTGACAGAAACATTAGGGGAATATACACCATTGTATGCCACCATCAAAAACAGGATGGCCCAGTTTAAACATGGTGATTTTTCCAACTGTGATGTGCCTTGTCCTCGATGACCCAAAACAGTGACCACCCCGGAGATTATTGATCAAGTTCACGAGCTAATCTTGGAAGACTGGCAGAATTCGACTAAATCAATAGCTAAGCAACTGGGCATCTCACGTGAGCAGGTTGGGTCCATCATTCATGAAGATTTGGACATGCGGAAGCTCTCCACGAAGTGGGTCCCAAAATGCCTGAACGCAGATCAAAAATGTCAATGGTGCCATTTGTCTGAGCAAATTTTGGAATTTTTTCGGCGTGATCCAAATGATTTCGTCGTCTTTGGTGACCATTGACAAAACCTGGTTATATCACTATGACCCGGAGACAAAGCAACAATCAATGGAGTGGCAGCAAAACGGCTCACTCCGCCCCAAAAAATTCCAAGTGCAAAAATCTGCTGGAAAAGTTCTTGCCTCAATTTTTTGGGATCATGATGGCATCCTCCTCATTGACTGTCTTCCAAAGGGCCAAACTATCAACACGGAGTATTACTCATGTCTGCTGGTGCAACTGAGACATTTTGAAGGAAAAATGCTGTAGGAAGGTCACCAAGGGGGTCTTGTTCTTGCATGACAATGCCCTGGCTCACTGGGCACTTGCAACCCAGAAGAAACTGGCCTACCTGGGATTCCAATGCTTTGATCACCCACCCTATTCTCTGGATCTGGCCCCGTCCAACTACCACCTGTTCCCTGAACTGAAAAAACAATTGAAAGGTCGCCATTTTTCATGCGACATGGAGGTCATTGCTGCTGTTGGTTGGACGGACAACCTTCTGAATTTTTTTTGAGTTACTTGCAAACGTTAGAGCAACAGGCTAAAAAGTGTACTGAGCTTCATGGGGAGGATGTTGAATAAATCCTGAGTTTGGTCACTGTAGCTTGTTTCCTTCCTGGTCAGGCCAAGGACTTATCAGCACCCCCTCATACACTCTTACAGAAAATTACTGTTTTATTCAGACTGAAATACTTTTCATCCTGCATTATTCACCCACAAAGCACACAGGTGACTATAGTTACCCTGTACTTAAGAATAGGCCAATACAGTAAAACCTACATATAAGAGAACCTAAACAGTATTTCATTTCAGACAAGTTTCCAGTCATATAAGTACACAGAGATAAAATTAATAAACTGTATATATCTTATGTATGTATAATCCATCTTACAGGTATGAAATTAATGTCAGTACGCTCTACTGTTGCTTAGCAGTAAAGATTTCAGTTCCTTCTTTCCTCCCTTTTTTACTCCTCAGAGTAGTCCAATGAAGCATTTTGCTAGCATTTTTTTTCCCTGTGGTCTTTAATTCTTACATTCCACATTAAATGAATTCCAGAAATCAGAAAATAAAATTGCATAAACAGAAAACAACTATCACAAGAAACTGTTTTGTGCACTCATTTCTTTTATTATATTATCAGAGCATAGTGTAATCAAAATTCTCTTTCAGACAGTTTTTACTTTACACCAACACTGATAAGCACATTTATCTTCACAACTTTTTACAGAATGGCGGCAACACAGCCACTCACCGCACTGTCCTTCATGATGATTCGTTTGTGGTTAATCAGTAAGCCCTCCAGTGGCCGTATCACTCTACGGAGATAGCTCTCATCCTTGTGATTCTCATATAACCACTGTGCATCCAGAACATCATGCAGCGTTACCAGCCCAGCCTCCTCTGACTGTATGCCTGCAAAACAAAGCAATGACACCTATAATGCAATAAAAATGCACACCATTTTATCACCACCAGGCACAAAATGCAGGCAATAACACAGTCCTCTTCTGCCTGTAAGATGAGCATGCGCTGATGGACACAACATGTCTGAGACACTTACGCAATAATGGTTGGAAAGTTTCAGGAACTGTCAATGAATTCTGCTAAAACATGCACAGATTACAGCTTGCTCCTCTTATAAATTAAGATAAAAGAATGTATATCATAAAATTCACTCCAGGCTTTGAGGAGATTTCCTTAAACTATATAAATGTTGGAAACAACATATTGAAATTAAGGCTACTCAACAACTTCCTCAGCAAATTTCCACACATACTGCTTCTATTGTATGACAGATGTCTAGTTGATAAGATCCACCCAAGCACCTTAGTAAAAGCTACACTGATCCACTCTCTGAATCCATCTAATTTGGCCATTCACCTAGTACACCCACACACAGCACTTTTGACATAACCCCACAAGTCACTTGGTGCCTAGTATGGAAACCAAGGTAGCCAAGTGACTGGGCCTCATATCCCACCTGTCTTGACATGACAGCAAAATTCACCTCTCCATGGTTACAAGACAATAAAATTGAAATTTTTTAGCAAGGCGGAGAAGATGCAAAGTTAACTACTAACCTGATCTGTTACGCCGCAGCTCCAGCATCTGTCCCCCAACTCCCAGCAGAAGCCCCAGGTGTACACACATTGTGCGCACATATGTTCCAGCCTCACATTTCACCCAGAAGATACCTGTAATATAAAGCTGTCAGTCACATATACATTAAGCACTACCAACAGATCAAGGAACATCAAGGCAACTCACCCATGTTGCGCTCCATGTCATATTCACACAACTTGCTCTCATAAATGGTCCTCACACGCAACTGTCTCTTCACAGCTGCAATTAATGGTGGTCGCTGGAAAAGAGCTCCTTTCAGTCGCTCCAGCGCCTGTGATACCTGTTGTTCAATAAGCAACTCTGTCAGTGCCTTGGGTAAAGAATTCTACATGCAAGGGGAATTAAGTAACAGGAAAGTGGAAAAAAATATATAACATCTTAACCCCTAGTTTACTGGTTGGGTACAAAATGTACCCACTTTGCTTCTGAAAAGTTTCTGGTAGTATAGAGTAACCATCTCACCAATTTTTTTATTTGTTGTTTGAAGTTCCCCTGACACAAAACTGTCATAATACACTGAATACTTTGCTTTTTAGCATGCAACATTCTTTCAAATCCAACTAGACCATTCTGTACCCACATTAGTAAAAAAATGTCTTAAATATGTGTTCTGCCAAAACCTATTACATAAATCATCTAACACATAAGAACTGCATGAGTGTCAATACTAGCTCCTCTACAGGACAGCTGACTGACTAATAAGCTCAGATTTTGCAGTCACTTGTTAGCAGTCCTCACTGCTGGAGCTGTGACTCAAGATTGTTTCTGGTATTCTGAAGATAAGAAAGGAACCAGAAACAAATCAGTGGACAATAAATGCTACCCATGCCAGACAGATGTTTTGTGCAACAAAGGCAAGGAATTTCTTTTAAATTCTATGTGTCATTTGTTTAAATGAAAAAACTACAAGCAATCAATGGAGCTCAAAAGACATATTAGCTGCATTCAGAAATGTATTTAACAACATAATCAGCAGCTTTGAAATCGCATATACACCAAACAAACACATAACTATTAATGGGCATTTAGTGGTGTTGGGAGATAAATGCCTATTCTATGTGTTTATAAAATCAAAGTCGGGAAAGTAAGGGATCAAAGTATGGGATGCTGCTGATGCAAATAATTTTTATGCCTACAACATGCAGTATACAATGGCAAGACTGATGGGGTGAGGAAGAAGCTAAGCCAAGTTGTCACAGATGTCTGTCACATGTATGGAACTGGAAGAGGTGTTACCACTGATAATTTATTTACAAGCTGTGAACTGGCAAATTTCCTTTGAGTAAGAATATGACACTGGTTGGCACACTTAGGTAGAAAAAGGCTGAGATTTCAGCATTATTTCTCAGTGGAAAACAAACAGAGGTCTATTCTTCTACATTTGGCTGTAACAATGACCTGACACTGGTTATTATATGTACCAGCCAGAATCTAGGCTGTCATCCTTTCATCACAGTGCCATGATGACACATGCATGAGTGAGGAAAAATATCACAAACCTAAAGTCATCATGCACTACAATGCCACTAAAAGTGGGACTGCCATTCTGGACAAGCTTGTAAGGGAATACACTTGTACAAGAGCAACAAGAAGCAGGAATCCGGAACTATTCCTCAGCTTCATTGCTGCTACTTCTGTAAATGCATTCATAGTGTGGGTGCTGAAATCATAATACAAACAAACTTCATCCACATTTCTATTTGAAAGTATATTTTATTGTCCACAACAATTTTATGTATTTTACTCTATACAGTTGCAGGAAAAATGAAAAACTTGTATAAAAGCAATTTTTGTCTGTAGTTGGGTCTAGGAAGAAAAATTAAAAAGTATGGGTACAAAAACTACCTAGTGCAGTAGAGTAAGGTGTTTTTTTGCTTCACAGTCCAAGGATTAAAAACTTATATTATCGTAGTGTAATCAAGCAAGATGGGTAAGATATGTAATTAAAAAAGGTAATAAGCATATATATGTGGGCCGGGATAGCATAGTCGGTACAGTGATGCGCTATGGGCTGGATGGTCCGGGGATCGATTCCCGGTGGGGACAAGATTTTCCACACCTGTACAGACTGGCCATGGGGCCCATCCAGCTTCCTATACAATGGGTACTGGGTCTTTCCTGAGGGTAAGGCAGCCAGTGCATGGCGTTGACCACCAACCTCCACCTAGTGCCGAGGTTAAAGAAAGAGTAGAGCTATACCTCTACTCCCCCTCTGGGCCTTTGTGGCCTGTTCTAGGGTAAACTTTTAATAAGCATATAATACGTATATAAGTAGCAATTCCAATGTGACAATTTCTTCATAGGGACAGGCAATTTGGAAAGCATGGCAAAAGCTCTATGTAGATAGGAAAGATCCCTGCTGGGAAAACACATGTCCAATAAACACAATACCTTATTTCTTAAGTACTTCATCCCAGAAAAAGAGGTACTGTTGTGATAAACACAAAGAGTTGTGCAAGTCCATAGATGCAGTGGGTATGGCAACATTCTAAGATGATTTAGTAGTGGGTTAGCATGCAAAGAGGACACTTGGACAACAAAATAAATAAAGTTAGAATGCTGGAGATGACAAATAAAAATGAAAGACAGCATAAACAGGAAAGGAAGATATCACAAAATCCTTTCATCTCCCCATTAGAATGGGGAATGACCTGCCTTAATGGGAGAAATCAGAGCACCCTGGAATGGCAACACCTGAAATACAATGTATATACTAATATACAAAACAATGTGACTTCATGACCTGCCAGCACCCAACTGGCCATTCCGTTCTTGCAGGATGGCTACACCTACTTCAAGGAGTCGTTCAACACAGACAACACCTGACAGTACAATAACTTGGAGCTGACGACCAAGCCACAGGACTAACATGCAGACAAGAACTGTCACTCACCTTCTTCTCGCTGTCTACTGCAGAGTGCAGTTTGAAGACACACACGTACTCCTTTCCGGCATTCTGCTGGGACTTGGCAAGCCGCGTTGCTTTCTCAATGCACACAATCAGGCATCCTGTACATTATCCACTATTATTATGAAACTCAGTCTTACATTCCAACTAATGCAGGCCCAGTTTGAGGGGAAGGCCATGGCAGCTTCAATGGCATTTCATTCGACATCCTGAACTAAAAGGGATGAAATCTCACTTGGCTACAATTAACTTTCAATAGAGCCATTACACTTGCTGCACCTTTTGAGATCATCTGTTAGGGCAAGTAGTCCCTTGTTAATTAAATGGTCTATTCATTAACTCCTACCACATACATGTTCGCCAAGGAATATCAGGTGCAAGTGGCATCTTGTCTGAAAAAGCCTGCAGAAGAGTCATCTGCAGAGGGGGAAAAAGGTACAATAGAGGGAGAAGAGTGCAACATTTTTGGGTAGGACAGTTGGTTTGGCTCAAGGCTCACACCTCTGAGTCGTGCTGGAAACAAATTCTTAACTAAACTGGCACCCCACTGGTGTTGACTGTTTAAAATTCAAGGTTATCTGACACCCGTAACAGTTCCTCTTGCAGATCCCACTTACCTGGGAATTATGTGATGAGGGCTCATTCCTGAGCAATATTATGTACTTCATTTGTTGTACTACGTTGTGACTTTTATGTTAATTGAGACTTACTGTTTAAAACAATCGGTGAAAAAAATTTAATGTTGTTAATTCTCACTATGGCCCTTTGGTTATTGTAGTTCTTAGCTCCTTTGATTACTGTTATATTGAGTGTAATGAAGATGACCTATCTTACAATGTGTACCTTGGTGTGAACACTATACAACTTATTTAAGCCTTAAGTTCCAGGCTTTCCATTTCCTATTGTGTGTATCCACACATGCAAGATAAATATGTTCAGGATTCTACTGTTTCATCATGCAACATGGTGAACTGACAGGTAAGACCTTGCAGATCCCCCTGAGGAAGGTTGTCCACTCCAGCTGGTGTGCTGGTGTCAAGGAAGATATATCACCCCATTGTGTTATGAAGACTATGAGTGAGGGACTCTGTAAGTTGTGTTGCTGTAAGGTGTACTAGCGAGGACATGAGAAGTGTTGTGCCTTACTGGTGCCACAGAACAATAATGTGCTACTGACACGTTTAGCCTACTCTGGTTATTTGTTTGACATTCTGCTGCGGCTGAAGATGGCCGGTGCTGACAATGTACTGACAGTGTGTTGGATATTGCACCTTTTATGAGAATGGACCATACAACCATTTCGAGGGAGGGGGATGTTTGTGCCGTGTTAATTGCTGAATACTTCCAACACATAAGTTTGGTTACAAAGTGCACTAACAAGCATTTTACGTTGATATACTACATAAAAGTAAACTGCCTACAGATCCATCCAACAATTTTCTGAGTTGTCTGTAATTTGATAATTATTATGTCTTCAACACTGGACAATGTCGACATACGTATGTACTGAAACTTTCTGGTGCTCCGTATAATGTGATTACAGTACAATTTCAAGATGGGATACTGCTAAGAAATACAAATTTGCATACAAAGACACTGATCTGGGTACCTGAAATACTACATCTGTACATGTTAGTATTTAGAGTAGCTTGAACTTCCAGTTAGCACTAGGCTTCAAAACACCTTAACCTTTTGACTCCAGAATTAAATCCCTCCGAGCAATGCTGCCTGCTGGAATTTTTTACTGGGGATTTTAAATTTTAATGCTTACTCTTAGAAAAAAAAAACACATCTCATAGACTTTTCCTTAAAATTTAATGAAATAAAATGTTGCACTGTGCTTATGAATTGGTTAAACTGGAAAAAATGTTCACCAATTTTTATAATAAATTTAGGCATCTGAATTTCATGTATTATATAAAATGTGGTGTAAATAGTTCATTATTCACATAATTCTGGCTGCTGCGTAAGGTCTGTGGCACCTTGGATCACTGTTTTATCATGACACAAAGTATTCACAAAGAGGGTGATATATTATAAATTTACTTCGTGTGATATTCCACAAAACAAGGCACCACGCACAGGCCCATGTCACATCTGGTGCACTTATAGACTGTGCGCTTCCTTTGTCCGCAAGAAGAACACAGACGGCAGCGCAGATGGGTTGAAGATTTCACTGGCCAGTGCTTGTTATGGTGACTCTCGAGTCGCACAACATTTGCTGGAGCTGAACTTGGTCTTCCAACCAATCTGGGGTGGGGCAATCTTGGCTCTTTCCAACTTCCTCACCAGGAGCCTGAAATCTCGGTGGGTATATTTAACCCCACATGAAGATAACAGTATCCAAGTGCTTAGTACTGTTTAGATTCTGAAAGTGGAAAAATAACTTTGTGGTCTGCTTGAAGGTACGTCGACTCATCGAATAGCTGTTAGCCACACAATCAGAATTGTCAATGTAACCCATGTGCCAGTTGTACTGTTCCACGATGTTAGGTTTCATGGGGTGGTTGCTGTTGTCACAAAAATTTCCTTCTGCTGGTGGTGGGTCCATGTTAGTTAGCATGTAAACTTCTCGTTTGTCCTTCCAAACTAATGCAGTCAAACCTGCCCTAGTCTTCACCCTTACATCAACCTTTTTCAATTTTAGTTGTTTTGATCCAAAGTCATTGGGCATGTATCGTATGATGGGCTGCACTGTCCCGCGTGAATTTATTTTACGTCTGTCCAAATCATCAAAAAGTCTCGGGACAAAAATTGTCCATAAATATCTTGTGTCCTAAGCATTCAACTCTGCAAGTCAAATCTCTAACAGTTGCACGTGTTGCAGTCATGTTGTCAGTGGCGAAGTGTGAGTCTGTACCCATGTACACTCTCATATCATACGTGTACCCTGATTCATCACAGTGTTTGTAAATTTTGATGCCGAAAAGTTTTCTTTTCTTTGGAATGCACTGCCTGAAGATAACCCTTCCCTTGACTTTTACAATTACCTCGTTCACTGCCAAAAGCTCCGAAGGGTTATAGAATATAGCATAAGCCTCGTTCAACTTATCAAAATCAGTCCTTAGTTTCCATAGGCGGTCATATTCTTTGCCTTCGTCAGGTCTCTGTGAATTGTCTGCAAAATGCAGAAAACGCAGTATGTGTAAAAATCTGTCAAATGTCATGGTCTCGCTATAAAATGGATTGTGTTGCTAAGTCTCGACCAGTAGTCACATAGTGTGTCTTTCAATTTGTGTCCCACCTGCAGAGCTAAGGCAATGAAAGTATTCATGTTCAGCAACATAATGTCAGGCAGTCGGTGGGTAGGTATGGCTTGTCTAAGTGTTGCTGGCAGTACATGCTGGTCTCTTCAACCAGCAGATGAAAAATTTCTGTGAAAAACAACATCAACACAGAAAGCGGTGTGCTTTTCTTTGTTGATGTGTGGAGCCTCACTTTTTTCCCCACCTTTTGCTGGACTGACAAAAGGATGAATATTTGTGTTCCTTCCTTGAGGCGGTCCCCAGGTTTGTAATCCGCCACTCGTTGCAGCCTGTGTTTCGATTTCCAATGAGGCTTGCTGCTGCTGTCGTTGTTGTTGATTCTCTTCTTCCTCCTCCTCAAAATAGTTTTCAAAATTGCTAGCCTCAGAAGCCGATTCAGAGTCAGTGTCAGCAACCAGAAATTTACTGATAGCTTCCTCGTCAAGTTCTATTTTTTTCACAACCATTGCAATAGACACCTACAACAGCCTGCCTTATTTACACTCCTCTGCATGACTGGCACAGTTTAGGAACCTAAAGCGGCTTAGATATGAACACATTCTACAGTGACAACAAAAGAGATCTAAAGCTACGGTGTGACAGCTGTATGAATTCCAGGTATTCGGGGGTGCCAAGAAGTTTTAAGTAGATTGATGACTGTGTGTTGCATGTTACTACCCCACAACCCCTACAGATTACCCCACACTACAAGAGGCACTTCTGTGGCCCTCTTGTAGCTGTAAACATCAATATTTGTATCTCCAATTTTTGAGCATTACTTTTGTCTGATTTATATGGGTACAATATGCCAATGACAACCTTTCTGGTCAAGAAAGAGTTTTTGCTTCGTAGGCCAGTATTGATATTTCAACCCACAGTGAACTCCAGAGCAAACGATAATCAAAGCATGCAGTGTCAGAACCATATCAGTCAGCTGGGAAAAATGCGCAGTTTTTAAATGTCTATGTCTATATCGGTGTTTGTGGAAGGGTTTAGGAGTTGGAGGGGATACATTCTGGCTCTTCAATGAAAGCCTGACCTTCAAGTGTCCAGATGTATAGCAAGCCACAGCAGTTAACCGAATAGGAGTGAACAAAATTCCTCCAAACTTCAACACACTCTTTGTGACCACTTTAGAGGCCGTTCGGCTATTTAAAGGGCTCACTGCGTGACCTCTTTATGGGCCGTTCAGCATTAAAGGGTTAATCTGGGCCTGATTGAAGGCCATATCAATATTATGTGCAATATTACTTAATACGTTTAAAGGTCTACAGAAGCTACATCACTTTCAAATTAGTTTTTCAACTGTATGAGACATGGTGCATCAGGCATGTGGCAGTCAACATCAAGAATTATGTTTTGTGCCTAGTAATGTGTATTGCAAGAAAAAAAAAAATTTCATAATTCACATTTATATGGTTTTCTTTCAGGGATTAAAAAAACTGAAAGCAACATAAATGCAAAATTTGTAAAATTATGTAATATCATACCAGTATGGCACTACATTTTGATTCAAGACACACGTCATGAATGACAGTGGGACAGCGCCCAGCATGCAAGATAGGAACTCACAGCATATTGGTATGGCATTCAGAGGCATCCATGTGGAAATATCATACATGTAGGTCATGTGACACAAAATACACAACAAAAATTTTAATATTTACATAAATCAACCTACCTGGTCATGAACACCATTCTCAGAAAAACACAAATACACAACAATCCTAAAAGGGCTAAAGGACAGATCACTCTCCAATATCCTGATAAAGTAACCCAATACTGAATATTTGAGTTTTAGCTCAATTTCCATAATTCCAACAGCACTCAAAACATCCTACCCAAACTCAATAAAATCAAACAGCATGTCATAACTTTATTTTCAGTTCATAAATTAAATCTGGAAAAAGCTATAAATTTCATCAGGATTCAAAACAGAAATATGAAACACACCATATGAACACAAGCAGATGAACAAATGACACACCAGTAACTTCAATGGTCATAGGGCAGAACCAGAGACATTTACCTGTCGTTTTGGGATCCAGTGTTCCAGAATGGCCTGTTTTATCCACTTTCAATATTCTCTTGACCCATGCAACTACTTCATGAGAACTTGGATTAGCAGGCTTGTCGAGGTTGAGGTATCCTGAACGCACATATTCACGTATGTCCCTCTTAAGTGGTGAAGCTCCAAATGGCAGGGGGGTGTAGTGATTTGTCCGGCAACACAACTTGTCAAAGTTCTGAAATATGACAGAATCAAGGTTACAGCTATGATGGCATCACACCTACTGTTCACCATGAGTAACAAAGGATTGGTTACCTTCAGCAAAAGTGGCCACTGTGATGTGTCCAGAGGTGGGATCTCCTCGGACGACTTGAGTTGGTAGTCAGTCTTACATTGTAGTTCACCCACTTCACCCAGTACCTTGTGGTGCTTCTTCTTCTTTTTCTTCTTTCTCACATTTTCTTCATCTCCCATTACAGCTGCAAAAAAGGCAAACACCAGAAGTACTGTCATGACCTAAAATCAGATGCTCAGCCCTCATCGAACAGTACTGCACTGGCAGACAGCTAGCATCTTGCTCACACTTCAAGCAGCCAGATTGTGACTTTCATGGACACAAATGCCACAAGAGTTCCATGTGTATGATTGCAATATGCAACCTTCACTGAGGACTCACATTCTACCATATCAGTCTTTACCTCAGATTTTGTGCCCCTCTAAAAAACATGTCACTAACATACCCAAACAAATAAACTAAGCATGAATGATCTAATGAGATTGATAAATAAGCAACAACTCCAAGCTGGTGTCAATCGCAATATGGGACCACATCAATGGGTTGAATTAGGCAAACAAACCTGTTGATGGACAATGACCAAATGTTTAGTTATTCAGAATAATACACCTACACAAATTTTAGCTGATATGTTTTCAGGTTTCTAAACAATGCATGACTGTGCTTTAACACTGTAAACATCAAAGGCCATTTGTGCCAAAATAAAAACCAAATAAAGAATACAATTATACAGTATAACCCAGAGGAAAATTATATGAAACAGAATGTATGTATATCAGACTGTGAAGGTGACTTAGACATAGATTCAGAGCAAAACTACACAGCTTAACAAACATGAATGGTGGCCTACAAAGTGACAATTCCTCAGGCTGCATACAGGCCTGTAAATGAGGTCCTCAAAGAGCAATCTGAAATAAGACCACATACCCCTTGGATGTGATGTCATACAGCCAGGCACCAACACTGTGCAGACACTTGCTGCCCCAGCCCCAAGATAGAACATGAAACTTAATATGCCACCCTAGTGATGAAGGGAGCACGACCAAGTCTCTTCCGAATGTTTTTAATGAAGTGTCACACATTTCTTTATGTGCACCACAGTCAAAATGGGCTCATTTCTCAAAATTATTTAGTTCAGGAAACAGGAAGGGGTCAAAAGAAGTGAGATCTGATGAATTGGGTGGATGTTCCCATACTGTGATGTGCTCCTGGGCCAAAAATGTTTCACTGATATTGCTCAATGAGGAGATGTATCATAATTAAGAATCCAGTTGAAAAGCCACAGTTACAGTCTTGTATGATGCACTTTTTCCTTTAAATGCTCCACATGCCTGAAGAACTACTAGCCGAGCGTTTGCACCACTGGAAGATATATGCAGTACATAATACCTTTCATGTTGAAAAACACAATCACCATTGTCTTTTACTTTCAAGCATGATGTTCTCAACTTTTTCAGTCAGATGTCATACTCAAATGTCCACAAATCATCACCAGGGGTACCACTGATTCAGAAATCCTAGTTCTTCAATTCATTCAAGGACACTGCAAATTTTGCCTCTTTGTTTTTGCTGACATATCAGAAACCTATGCACCAACTTCAATCACACCTTTCTCATGTACAAACCTTAGCTTAAAATCTTGCAAAACTATCCCTTCTTCATGTTTATCATGTCAGCTATTATTCTAATCACTACACAGCAATCACTGTACATCACATTCAAACTTCATCAATGTTTGTATCAGTCTGAATGGTTTTGAATCAAACTGATTCTTGACAGTGAGAGACTATAAAAAAAAAGACTCCCATCATGTGTACTTACCTTGTGCACCACATACTAGGCCCTAGCACACACGAGCTTGAAGGTTATCAAGTTCTGTGTAGGGCAGGAATCTAAATATCTGTCAGATACCATTTCTAGCAAAAATGGCACTGCAAAATCACCCATTCATCATACCATTTGCATCCAATCAGGATGTGGTTTCTCAAAGTGTGGCTGTTATGATTAAATATTTATGGTTTATGTACATGACATTATGTCTATGGGCACAAGCACAAAATTCGGCCGTCTGTAAAGAATACCTATAACTCTTGCACATCGACATCTGAAAACAGCCATCTCAGGTGGACATCTGGGCATCAACACATGATGAATTCCTCAAGGAATATCCCCCCAAAATATATATATTCATTATTTATATTCCAGTTTGAACAACAGTTGAGGCTGTAAAAGCATATGAGGAACGCAGCAACTACAATCGAAATTTCGTGCACTGAACTTACTGTCCCCTATGTACGGCATAACTCACAATGTGACGGTACTAAGAATCTTACCCATTTAATAAATATTATCACGAAAGTATATCATGGCATTCCTCAAGCCCACCGGCGAATTCTCGTCCAGTACATTAAAGCATGCAATTTCCCCTCCCGGTTCTAACACATTTCTTTAAACCAGTAGACGAAAGTACCCTAACCTAATTACAAGGAACATCGTAAAGACCGATATATGGGCAAAATTACAATAAATTGTGGGTAAATGGAGTAATGAAATGAACAAGATCTATTGGCAGCACTTTCGCTCAATGCTTCTCTTACTGCATTCAGTATTACCATAGTACTAACCTAACCTAACTCACTTCGAATAAACGAAACAGCATTTACACCACTACAAGCCTGTGGGTTCTACTCTGCGCTTGGTTCACAAACCGGCACAAATCTCCCGCTAAACATACTTACGCTTCGAACTCTCGTCCATTTTATGCAACCACGTGCAAACAACTCAGCGTCATGCATCCACAGATTAATACCGAGTATACAAATTCACGAAAATGATTCGATGTTTCAACACTAGAGGGTACTAAACACAGTTATCACTGATAATACTCGACTACATTCACGTCGTCTATATTTTTGCAGCAATGGTGTGAATTTGAGGAAGGTCGCAAAGATTCAAAATGTACGGGATTTCAATCGTCGCTGAGCGGCAGTAGTAATACAACCTATTGGCGACGTTTTTGGAGTTTTTCCAATCAATCTAAATACAAGGAAAAACATAGATATTCTAATTATAATATATATATGTGGGACCGTTGTCAGAACGCAACTTTCGGTATAGAATTTTGTACTTCTGCACGTAATTGTATTCCTGATTTCAGGCAGATGACTGTCTCCGAATCCTGAAGTCTGTGGTTTTTCGAATGTGTCAGTGTCAGTGCTTGTCGGCACCGGATTAGAAACCGGCCAGCAGAGACACCGGAAAGGGCTGAGTCAAAGTCTACCGATGGATTTTGATTCACTTCTTGATACAACATACACAACACAAAATCTACATGTTTCAGCATCCAGGTGCCATCTTAAAGGAGTTACCATAACAAAGGCTTGTGCGCCAACCTGCGAATTTATGTTTTTTTCGTAATTATAAGGTTCATTACAACATTGTTAAAATAAAGAAAATGCATAACATATATAAAATTGATAGTTAATAAGTTTAGGGTGTTTTGATAATAAATTAATTATAAGCCGCCTCAATAGTCAACTCTTGGTGTCTGTGTTCTGATGTTATTTATTAATGAGTCAATTTGTTGCTTTACAATTATTTATATGGGTATTGTATACGAACATAAGGTTTTACTCATACGATTGATCACATCTTGTCCTGTAATTATATTAGCAAATTTTGAGTAAATTGTATAGACTGTGGTGCCTTCATATACACAATACAGTTAATGTCTCATTGTCTGATATATTTTCATAGTCTATTAAATCAAATTTGCTAATATAATTACAGGACTAGATAGGATCAATCATATGAAGTAAAACCCAAGGTTTATATACACTACCCATATAAACAACTCTGAAACAACAAATGTAGTGACTTATCATTAATATTTGATACCAACATTTGACTATTGAGGCAGCTTGTAATTATCAAAACACTGTAAATTATTAACAGTATAAATTTTACACATTTTTACATATTTCAGCAACTAATGTTTTAATTAAGCTTATAACTATGAACAAAACATAAAGTAGCAGGTTGGCGCATACACCTTTGTTAGATGGAACCTGGATGTCAAAACATGTAGGAGTTTTTATATGTTACATATGTTGTATCACAAAATGCATTAGCTGGACAATATACCGATTGTAGAAACATGCAGGGTATGAGTAACAAAGTTGACCTATACTGAGCCGTTCATCATTTGAATCCTGCCATTATTTATAGAAAATCCTGTGCTAATCCCTGCCTTCTTAATGTAATGGACTGTAGTAAAATTAAATACCTTGCAGTGATAGTCATTCATGCTTTCTGTTGTCTTATGACAGGTCCATAGCCTCTTCCAAATTGAGTTCTCCATAGAATGCAATAGTGCTTCCTCTTTCAATTTCCAGTATCCTCTCTTTTCCTAAAAATCATCCACTACCTGCTTCCATCTTCCAGTCACTTCTGGCCTTCCCTCTATCTTTCCTCAATGATGCGTTTTAGAAGGCAGTTCCTGCGCAAGATGTGACCAATCCAGTTAGCCTTCCTCCTTTTTGCAGGATATACCTCTCCACCTTGGCTCTTGCAAGACTGCTTGACTACTAAAATGATTGGTCCCCCTGATCTTCTACATCTTGATCACACTAAAATAATGCACAGAGAACATGTAATTTTACCAGTCTGACCGTGTCACTTACAATGAACTACACGGCACTGAAGAGAGCTAATTTCTGAAACATCTCAGTACTATAACATTTCTCAGTTTTACAGTCCTCTGTTCTTTGCTTTGTTTTCACACAAACCAATCCTAAAAATTCTTACACAATATGAACTTGTTTCAAGCATGAGAATATGCTGCTTATCATAACACAGTGCAGAAAATCTATTATTTGTGGTATGCCTTGTTCATAACATTTCACAATCCCACACTGCATGGTATCACTGCAACAAATGCTGGAGACTGTCGGTGGCATCTGTGTGTGGTTTTGTGGTCCAGAAATTACAGTTGTGGGGGAAGGGGTAGTGGCATTCAGAAAACAATCATGCAGGTCTTCACTTGCTAGGGAAACTAGACTACAATTCTGGACAGTGTGTGTGAATTTCCATCATTTCAAACTACATTTTATTTAAGCTTCCAAAATACTGACTCCATGGCAAAAAGCAAATTGTATTCACCCACCTTAATATTCAATATAAATACTTTTGTATTCTATATCAACAAATTGCAAGAAGGTAAAAATGCTTGCTGACTTACTGCACTGCACAAAAAATGTATTTGTAATTTAACATGTAATACAGCAAAACAACGTTAAGTTCTTGCAGTCTTAAACATACAAGGACATTATTTATCTGACACATTGCATCACTCTTCATTCAGACCATTTCACAAGATGAGGCAGTGGAATGATTGCTGCTATCCTGATCTGCCACGTCAGGGTCCCCACATTTTAGTTCAATGTACTGCAGTTAATATTTGGTTTTTACTCATCAAATGGTTTCATATGGCTTGCAGAAGTGTCACGTGTAACAAACACATACATTGAATGTCACAGTTCTACTAGTGAAACTGAAAAGACTCCATCCTGAATGCTTTTTTCCAGATGATAGTCAGTACACAGATTATTACTGTAGACTACCTCCTGTAACATGGGTTCAAATCTGGTGAATGAGGCCACATTCTCCCTGCTTGTCATTCAGTCACACAGGATACTTCATGAACAATGCAAAGAATTGTAGTGTGTGTTCTTGCATGGACTGAAGAAATGCATAGGTTCACTTGTAATTGGACACATGTTCAAAACATTGGGTTGGAATGCATGTAATTTATCAGACTCAGAAATAATGGGCCCAGCAACCCCAGCTGCACTCACAGCACACCACATACCCCAATACTAACATTATGTAATGGATAGGAAACCTCATACGTAGAGGGTTCAAGTACTGACTGAGGTTAAAACAAGTTTACCTGCTACACAGACTAGCTGTGGGGTTTAATTATCATCCTGCATCCAATGAAGGCACACTCTGTGCAACAAAAATGAAGTGCTTAAAATTTCCAAGTCACCAAAATGACATAAGTGCACAGGTACCATCATAATTCCAGTCATTCATAACTTCCCTGTAACTGTGTGTGTGTGGCTTTCTCAACCTTCATTAGAATTATTCATGCCAAATATATATATGAACCAAAGACACCAAAATATCCACTAACTTACTGATACAGCTCACTGATTTCCCTAGATATTTTAGTAGGTTTTGCATCATAGCACAGATAAATTATTTCAAAATCTATACCCAGTCTTAGCTGACAAGGCAGGTGACTGATACTCCTCGCAGATAAAATATGGTAGCTCAACTTTGTAATTGGCAGAAGCTGTTTTGCATGATGTATTCAAATAAATACCAGAACTGTGCAGTTATATTATTTAGCAATCTTTTTCAAAAGTTACTTGTGCTGCGCTGGTGAAGCTAGAAGTGTCAGGCAGCTACTTCAGTTATTTGTCTATGACATGTTTATTGGCATTCTAATTTGAACTGCCTATATTCGACTGTGACTGTGGACAAATAATTTTATTTAAGTACATACAAGTTTTACAACCATTTTTGTTTTTGAGGCACAAAGTAAAATGGCAGGAAGCTGACTGAATTTAGAGATTCAAAGCTTACAAAACTGTTATGTGTCACTAAAAAGAATCTCTTGCACTGATAATGAATATGAACCCCTCATCAGTTCTGCATGAAGAAACTATCAGTGTCTTGATCTTTTCATCTACAGCAAACTTTATATGTCTCAGGATGACCAGGAATTTAAATACTGGAGAAATGTTTTGAAAAGAACAGTAGCTGCAGTTACAGCACTAGCATCATGTGGTCTGCATCTGAAGAGGGATTACTTAGACTTTTGTACCTTCCACAAACAACTGCAGAATGTGACTCCTTCCTTGCAGAGCAAATATCTATTTACAGAAACCCAAAAGAGGACATAGACTGTACTTGTCTTCCTGTGTTTGTGGCCAATCTATGAAACTCATGTTACTTAGAGTTTTGAACACAAATGCTGAAGCAGCTTGAGACACCACATATTTTTCAATAAATGCCAATTCAGTACCTGGTGTGTCTCACCTAGATCAGCTCACTCTCATTATTACATACTCTTAAAAAATGGATAACCCACCAAACATTTTGTACGATTCATTTTCAGTCCATTGTACAAATCAGTACAGCTGACTGCAACAGTTCTCAGCATGCTTGATACTCCTTGCCTCCATGTTTGTAAACTGCTGAGGACAAACATATGACAATGCAACAAACATGCCTGCAGCATATACTGGCCTGCAAGCACAGAATAAATAAATCTGTCATGTACTTGCTGTCACTGGAGATGTAATGCAACATATAACATATTCATGTTTCAAAGAGTGAAAATGGAAAAGTACAACTCAGAATAAAGGTAACCAAAAGAATCCAAGGCAGATGTTAGCTCTTCCACTGGATCAAACATTTAAAATCATGAATTAACAGGCTTTTTTTAGCAAGCGCTCTGTGGAATCCCTCTGTTCATGAATTCAACTTCACAAGCATATTGTAATGCATGCCAGGAACATGTGTATACAGGATGTGCTCATGACATGACTAGGTAAAGGATTTCATCAAAAGGCACAACTGTATGCTATTTGCTTATGGAACAAGTACTGCAGGAAAAGCATACACCAATCGGGAAACTTCTCAATTACCAGGGATTATTCCATGTGCAAATAACATCCTGTTCAACATAATTTGTGAAATGCAAAGTGAAACCTATATGCCCAAACCAGATATGTTTATCGGTGTGGTGGAATCTGAAGATAAGTTAGTGCAGCAATGAACTGCACACCTACAGCAGACTGACTTTGTCACAAAAAAAATTTCATTTACATGACACTTCTTATACCTGAAGAATTCAGCATATGTATCACACAAAATCCTTGAAGTGACTGTACATGATTCACAGATACCACAAAGCAGCGTGGCAGCAAGCCAGTGAATGGGCTTGCTTACACAACATAAAGAGACCTGACAGGAGGTGACTAGTAATGTTTGACAGATAAAATAATGTCCCTTTATTTACAATGGTTACTCTCAAAGAGCCATGTTACGGCCTTCAATCGATATTGTCACTGCTCGCCTTGCCTGCTTCAAGCGTTTGCTGTCAATATAGTTCTTCATGTGCTTCTCAAAGCGATTCAGCTGCTTCCTTGATGACTGAAACACAGCATCACACATACACAACAGAGTCAATGACTGTTGCTAAAACCTTTCACCTTCAGTTTCAAAGCCCAAGACAAATCATCTTCAAATATCTTTAAATAACTTCTAGAAGTTAGTTGAAAGATTTCTTAGCATAACTCTACCATACTTGATTGCTCAAACTTTAACCCTTCATTACTGTGGTGGAAGAAAACCACATCCTTGGAGTAGAGGGGTGTAACAAACCCCATGGAAAATTTTGGATAGAAAATAAAAAATGCATATTTTGTTGATTTTAAACGCACAATTTATTAATTGCAGCTAATAACAAATATATGTACACCACTAAAACCTAACACCTGTGGCTGAAAATTAATTCAATAATTGTGTTCTTGAAACTTGCACTATAAATGCAAATAATACAACAAAAAGTACAAGCAGCATTATGAAACTGGTAAAAATGTACACCTAACAGAGATAATTTAGACATTCTTATTTACAGCTGATTTCAATACAATACAATGACTTCACCCGGAGGTTTTCCAACCTTTAACACTTTCCTCACAGTTAAGAATGTGCTCCAAACACACAAATTCATAACATTTGTGACAAACATATTTTGTCCTTCTGTCCTTAGGTTTTGGTCAAGACATGCATCTTCCATGCTGATTTGTTTGTTAAGGGAATATGCGATGTCCCAATGCCAGTTTTCCCCTTCACATTCCCTTGGAGTTCCAAGGGATGTGGCCAGTATGTTGACACATTTTAAGAATCAGCTTCTCGTACACACTCAGTCCCAGAGTCTTCAGGAAAAGTCTTGAGGAAATTTTATTTTGTTTTTCTTACTGTCACAACAGCAGACAACTTCTGTGACTTCAGTTTATCAAAAGACTGGGAAACATTAACAAACTGACCATACATTGTTAGGTTTCCATTTAAAGCAGAAACTGGAGGAGTTATTCTTTCAGCCACATCATCAGAAGAGGAGCTGAACAAGTATGACCTCTCTAGGTTGTTCTGCTCTCACTGGCATGAGTAGGAAAACTGTTGCTATGTTCACTCTCTTCAAATTCTATTTCTTCTTGCTTAAATGCCTCTAGCAACTTTCCCAACTGCTCTTTTTCTGTCTTATGAGCCATTCCATAATGTAAAAACATATTTATATTGTAAAAAAAAATCATTACTTGTTCGTATAGTAAAAAAACAATTTACAACATACTGGAATAAGAATCATATAGAATTTACCTTACATTCAAGACTGGAAACCCCAATGCCCATGCTGTGACTGGGTATGAGAAACCCCAGCCACAGAAATAACTTTTACTCTATTCAGCAGCTGAATGAAAACCACTGGTTCCAATGTGAATGTACACAAGCAGTGGTGATGTGAAGGTACACAGGAGGCCAACTCCCACCCACATGCCATCTCATGACCATATACTAAAATACCTACATTGGGGTGTAAGAAAACCCACCTCAGTAATGAAGGGTTAAATAAGCACAAATTTTGTGCGTGTGAAAGAGAGACAGAGCGATCTAAGCTAACATTATTTTACGACATTAGAAGTGACAAATACTGCAAGCCTTGTCCACAGATCAGGTAAATATTTTATGACTACAGAATTTTTTAAATATGTTACAAGACTGTCAACTACTGGGGAATCACCATTTAATTTTGTATACTGCAAGGGAATCATTTTGGTTACTTATGAGAGAACCAACATCACATTTATCAGTTTTCACAGTTAAACAATGAAATATACAAGGGGCAATCAGAAAGAAATGCCTCCTATTTTTCATCCCCTTACATCCTTTTTTATATAAAGAAACACTACATAAGTGAAGTCCCTGAATATTTTCAATCATTTTCTAGTAGTTGGAACCATCTCACCTGACATATGGCAGCACCATGGCTGATGCTAAAACAGCAAACACTGATGTGCATTGAAAACAACAAGTAATAATCAGTTTCACTGTTACAAAAAGTTAGAAGCTGACTTCGATTAATGAACATTTATTTGGAGTGTTTAGTGAAGCACTTGCGGATGTCACTACTGTTTGATGATGGTAAGGCATAATTTGAAGACGATTCATCCCCGTTGTGTTTTTGATAACAAAAATCACACAAGAATCAGTCAAACACAAAAATAATGTTTAGAAACTGAAGAGGTTTTGGGAATTTTAATTTTAAAATAACTGGGAATTATATTATTCAATGAACGTTCTTGGTTGAAATATATATTGGCAATGCAACGGTGTATTTTTCTTCCTAAATTCTTGTACTGGTAGATGTTGGCAAGAATATTATTCAATGAACATTCTTGGTTGAAATATATATTGTCAATGCAACGGCGTACTTTTCTTCCTAAATTCTTGTACTGGTTGGCAAGAATGGCATTTACAATTTTAAGACATTTCATCACCAATGGTGATAATAAGAACCACAGTAGAATGAATTGTTGTGTTTGAATGAATGTATTGTGATTCTTGTTATCTAAAACACAATGTGGATGAACTGTCTTAAATTATAAAACTTAAATCAAGTCCACATCCACCAGTACAAGTATTTAAAAAGAAAAATACACACCTACACTGCTAGTATATATTTAACCCAGTATATTTACAGCATAATGTAATTTCCAGTTACGCTAAAATTGAAATTCCCAAACCCTCCCCAGATTCTACACACACATAGAAGAAAAAACACACCATGCCAATAAAATATGAGATCATATTTCCATATGCGAACAAATGTTAAGGCAGATTAAAAAGACCAAAACAGGAGGTGCAGAAGAACTTCATGACAAACTGCAAAGTCACCCACCCTTGCACTGCAGTAATTATGTCTATTATCATCTTCTGGGTTGATAAACTGATACATGGCAACAATCGAGTAAGAGAAGATTAATTATGCTTCACTCTATCCACCAGGAAAGGCAGTATAATGAGAATTATTGGAAAGCTTGACCATTATAATAAGGTCAGTGCTCACTAGGAACCACAGATGCCAAAATGCAAACAAAGAAGCATGAAAAGCTAACACCACTGATCTCTGATGATCTGCAATCAAGAGTAAGACCTAAAATCTGATAGATATTTACACAAAGATAAAACAAGAAAAACACTGCATGTTGGTATAATTTTTATGGGAGTTTCTCGTAAGTCAAGTATGAATATATCAGATATATACGTCACTCTTCAGGAGGAAACAACTAACTTCATGATCATGTCTCGAGACAAGCATGCAGGAAAAAAACACGACAGAAAGATGTGTAATAAATTCTTTAAAAGGGTGCAACATATCAGATATTTTGGAACAACCCTAACAGGCCAAAATTCCATCCACAAAGAAATTAAGGGAAGATTGAAGTCAGGGAATGCTTACTGCCATTCAGTGCAGAATCTTCTGTCTTCAGGTTTGCTATCCAAAAATATAAAGATTAAGATATATGGCAGTGTAATTTTGCCTGTTACTTTGTAAGGGTGTGAACTTGGTCTCTCACACCTAGGGAGAAACATAGGCTGAGGGTGCTCAACAACAGGATGTTGAAGAAGATATATGGGAATAAGGACAAGGTAACGGAGATGGAGAAGACTAATAAAGAGGAGCATGATGATGTGTATTTCTCACCAAATATTATTCAGGTCATCAAATCAAGAAGAATGAGATGGGTGGGACATGTGGTACATATCGAAGACAGGGAAGTTGCACAAAGAGTTTTGGTGGGGAGACCTAAGGGAAAGAGGCCACTTGGAAGACCTAGGCATAGATGGGAGAATAATATTAAAATAGAAGTGGGATGGTGAGGTTTGGGCTCATTTGATCTGGCTTAGGATAGGGACAGGTGTCGGATGCCTGTGCATGCAGTCATGAAACTATGGGTTCCATAAAATATGGGGAATTTCTTGACTAGCTGAGAAGTTAGCTTCCAGGAAGGACTCTGCTTCATGTAGTTAGTTAGTTAGTTAGTTAGCTATAGAAGGAGGGAGGGAGGAAATCTTACATGCCATTCTCTTTACAGAGCAGTTATACCTTTATTACTTCATCTTCCATCATGTATTTATCCATGCAGCTATGTCTGAAATAATTAAGAATACTGTCCCTAACACCATCATGAAATCAGTATATCAAACAAAAAGCTTGTAAACAGACACTAATGAGGCCTTGTGGGCTGTCAGATCAAGCAAGGTGATACTGAAAAAAACATTACTTTTAAACAGAACATTCTCTCCTGTGAGAAGAAATTAAATGTTACTCACCCTGCTAATATCAGTCTCAGTCTCCCATTTAGGTCGCACCACATAATCCTTATTAGAAGGTCGTGGGACGCGAGCCCTTGCCACCCAGCCTTTGTCTCCTGGGCGCAGTGGTCTGGAACATAACACAGAACTGCAAAAATACTCTATCTGTGGCTCAAATTAAATTAATTCAGAACAAAAGGTACCCTTCATGGTCATATATATTTTACTTTAGGACCTACTACAATTTAAACTATTTTGAATATACATGGAAAAAAATTTTAACTCTGTCTTTTAGTATACACTGTGTCACTATTTATATCCAGATGTAATAATAGCACAGCATATTCATTCATTCCATTGGTTTGGTATGTGTAGAATGCGATGATTCCTTGTCGTTTTCAGGAGCTTCTTCCATTCCTCTCTGTTATGTACTTTTTCCTACCACCCTTCTCCACCAACTGTTCTTCCATCCTCCCTCACTTCATCTTGCCATCTATTTTGTGGTCTACCTCTCAACCTTGTTGTTCCCACATTCATACATAATAATGTTTTGGGAATTCTATTTTCTTCCATTCTTTGTACATTCCCAAACCAACGTAATCTACTTAAAATTATTGTCTCTGTTATAGTAGGTTTTTTAACCCTTTAACGCCGAACGGCCACAGTGGCCGTGCAGTGAGCCCCTTAAATAGTCGAACGGCCACTAAAGTGGCCGCAAACAGTGTATCGAAATTTGGAGAAATTTTGTTCACTCCTATTCCGTTACCTGCTGTGGATCGCTATGCATCTGGACTCTTGAAGGTCAGGCTTTCATTCAAGGGCCAGAATGTACCCCCTCCACCTCCTAACCCCCCCCCCCTCCCAAACACCGATATATATGTCGCCACTTCCCATAACTGCGTCTTTTTCCCAGCTGACGAATACGGTTCTGACACGTTCGCTTTCAATATCGCTTGCTCTGGGGTTCACTGTGGGTTGAAATATCAACACTGGCCTATGAAGCGAACACTAGTCGTTGACCAGAAAGGTTGTCAGTGTCATACTGTACCCACATAATTCAGACAAAACTAATGCTCAAAAATCAGCTATATCCACAAAACTCGATGTTTACAGCTACAGCCCACACACATCTCTTGTAGTGCTGGGGTAATCTGTAGGGGTTGTGTGGTAGTAATATGCAACATACAGCTGCCAATCTAGTAACATCATGTTGGGCACCCTCGAATAGCTGGAAATTCATACGCAGTTACATCGTAGCTTCAAATCTGTATTATCGTTACTGTAGAAGACGTTCATATGTAATAGGTTCCTGAACTGTGCCAGACCTACAGAGGAGTGTAAACAAAGCAGTCCATTGCACGTGTTTATCACAATGGCCAGGAAAAATATAACACTTGACGAGGAAGGTATCAGTGAAATTCTGGTTGCTGACACCAACTCTGAATCAGGTTCTGAGGCTAGTGATTCTGAAAACGATTTTGAAGAGGAGGAAGAAGAAGGGGATCACCACCACCACCACCAACTACAACAATAAGCCTCAGCAGATATCGAAACACAGGCTACAATGAGTGGCAGATTACCAACCTGGGAACCGCCTTAAGGAAGGAACACAAATATTCATCCTTTTGTTGGTCCAGCAAAAGGTGTGAAAAAATGTGAGGCTCCACACATCAACAAAGACAGCTCACCACTGTCTGTGTTGATGTTTCATCTGCTGGTTGAACAGATCAACGTGTATTACCAGCAACACTTGGACAGACAAGTTGGACCTAGCCACTGAGTGCCTGATATTACGGTGCCAGACATGATGACTTTCAGTGCCTTAGCTCTGCAGATTGGACATGAATTGAAAGACACACTACAAGACTACTGGTCAAGACTTAAGACAGCTACACAATCCGTTTTACGGCGAGACCATGGCACAAGACAGATTTTTACACATTGTGCATTTTCTGTATTTTGCAGACAATTTACAGAGACCTGACAAAGGTGAAGAGCATGACCAACTATGGAAACTAAGGACTGTCTTTGACAAGCTGCATGAGGCTTATGCTAAATTCTATAACACCTTGGAGCATTTGGCAGTGGATGAGGTAATTGTAAAATTGAAGGGAAGGGTTATCTTCAGGCAGTACATTCCAAAGAAAAGAAAACATTTCGGCATCAAAATTTACAAACTCTGCAAAGAATCAGGGTACACGTATGACATGAGAGTGTACTTGGGTAAAGACTCACACTTCGCCACTGACGACATGACTGCAACACGCGCAACTGTTAGACATTTGATTTGCAGAGTTGAAGGCTTAGGGCACTAAATATTTATAGACAATTTCTTTTCATCCCCCAGACTTTTTGATGATTTGGACAGACATAAGATAAATTCTTGCGGTACGGTGTGGCCCAACAGAAGAGACATGCCCAGTGACTTTGGACCAAAACAACTGAAACTGAAAATGGGTGATGTAAGGGTGAGGACTAGGGGAGGTTTGACCGCTTTAGTTTGGAAGGACAGACGAGAAGTTTATATGCTAACTAACATGGACCCACTACCAGCAGAAGGAAATTTCTGTGACGACAGCAACCACCCCATGAAACCTCACATTGTGGAACGATGCAACCGACACAATGGTTATGTCGACAATTCTGATCGTATGGCTAACAGCTATTCGATGAGTCGACATACCTTCAAGCGGACCACAAAGTTATTTTTCCACCTTCTGGACCTAACAGTACTCAACAGTTGGATACTGTTATCTTCATGGGGGCTAAATACACCCACTAAGATTTCAGGCTACTTCTGGTGAGGAATTTGATTTAGGAAGCTGGAAAGAGCCAAGATCGCCCCACTCCCAGGTTGGTTGGAAGACCAAGTGCAGCTGCAAAAAATGTTTTGTGACTTGAGAGTCATCATAATAAACACTGGCCAGCACAATCTTCCACACATCTCCGGTGCCGTCTGTGTTCTTCTCGCAGCCAAAGAAAGCGAATAGTCTATAAGTGCGCCACATGTGACATGGGCCTGTGCGTGGTGCCTTATTACAAGGAATATCACACAAAAGTAAATTTGTAAATAATCCTCGTTGTGAATAATGTGTGTCGTGATAAAACAGTGATCCAAGGTGCCACAGACCTACAGCAGCCACAATTATGTGAGTAATGAACTATTTATACCACATTTTATATAATGCATGCGATTCACAGGCCTAAATTTATTATAAAAATAGGAGAAATTTTTTTTCTGGATTAACCAAATCATAAGCAGACAGCAAAATTTTATTTCACTAAATCTGAAGGAAAAGTCTACAAGATATGCCTTTTTTTTCTAAGAGTAAGCATAATTATTTAAAATCCTTAGTAAAAACTTCCAGCAGGCAGCGTTGCATGGGGGGGGGGGGGGGGGGCGTTTTTTCTCCCCCCACAAATGATAAAACGTGCAACCTTTTTTTTTTATTTTCTCTCCCCATACTTTTTTTTTTTTTTTTTTATTT
>Ga0131853_10001238_pt1 | contig 46047 bp, 34 predicted proteins | sample TergutLab28metaG_FD_92764 | JGI IMG/M metagenome (GOLD analysis project Ga0131853, IMG submission 92764) | Labiotermes labralis P1 segment gut microbial communities from Petit-Saut dam, French Guiana - Lab288 P1 (version 2) (version 2) | ecosystem: Host-associated > Arthropoda: Insects >... | reverse complement strand
CGCAGTTGAGGATCTCGACCCGGGACCCGTCCGCGCTGACCTGCGCCAGCACCGCGGTGACGAATTCCTCGGCCGCCTCCTGGTGCCGGAGGCTGGCTTCGATGCGGGCGGCGATGCACGGTAGGTCGGGCGCGTCGTAGGCCGCCTCGCGGAACGCGCCCAGGACCACGGCCGCGGTCCGTGCGGCCGGGAGGCCCTTGCCCAGGACGTCCCCGACGATCAGCCGGACGTGCCCGCCGGCGGCCACGGCCTCGTACAGGTCACCTCCGATGCGGGCCGAGGCCGAGGCGGACATGTAGCGGACCGCGATGCGCACCGGGGCGATCCGGGCGGGAAGGGGCCGCAGCAGGATCTGCTGCGCGGCCTCGGCAACGGCCTGCACGTCGGCCAGTTCCCGCTCCCGCCGGCGGCGCACCGCGCTGCCCACCACGCCGGCCGCGGTCACCCCGGCGATCGCGATCAGGTCGGTCACGCCCCGCTGGGTGCTGATGAGGCCGTCGTAGGCGGTGAGGATCCCGCCGGCGGCCACGGCCGCCGCCCCGATCATGGCGGTCCCGGCCGGGGGCCAGGAGACCGCGGCCAGGGCGGGCGCGACCGACAGCAGCGGCAGCAGTCCCACGCCCGGGCCGCCCAGGATGTCGACGAGCACGACGACCAGGGCGACGGCGAAGGGCAGCAGCCACGCGAAGAGCCGGTGGGGTCCCGGCGCGGGAGCGGTGGCGGCCGCCGCCGTCTGGGGCGGGCGGACCGTTTCCTGCGGGTCCGGGGGTCCGGGCGGCGGCGCCTCGGCCTGCCGGGCTGTCGTCGCGGCATCCATGAGTTCGGCCTCCCCTCCCCTCGCGACTAACAGTAACGGAAACGGAGGCCCATAAACCCCACGGGGTCAGTGAGTTGCCTGCGTATTCCCTGAAAGAAGGGGCCGGGGCAGCCGGAGGGACAGTGACGGAACGAAACTGAACACCGGGCTACACGTCGAACTCGACGCCCTGGGCCAGCGGCAGCGCGCCGGAGTAGTTGACCGTGTTGGTGGCCCGGCGCATGTAGGCCTTCCACGCGTCCGACCCGGACTCGCGGCCGCCTCCGGTCTCCTTCTCGCCGCCGAAGGCCCCGCCGATCTCCGCGCCGGACGTCCCGATGTTCACGTTGACGATCCCGCAGTCCGAGCCCTCGGCCGACGTGAACATCTCCGCCTCCGCCTGGTCGCGGGTGAACACCGCCGACGACAGCCCGTGGGAGACCCCGTTGTTCAGCGCGACCGCGTCGGAGAACGACTCGTACGGCATGACGTACAGCAGCGGAGCGAACGTCTCCTCCCGGACGATCGGCGTCTGCCCGGGCATCCGCACCACCGCGGGCGACGCGTAGTAGGCGGCGGGCGCCTCGTCGGCGAGCAGCCGCTGGCCGCCGGCCGCGACGGTGCCGCCCTGGGCGACGGCCGCGCCGACGGCGTCGCGCATCGTGCTCCACGCGTGGTGGCTGATCAGGGGGCCGACGAGCGTGCCCTTCTCCAGGGGGTTGCCGACCGGCAGCCGCAGGTAGGCGCTGGCCAGCCGGTCGGTCAGCTCGTCGATGACCGAGGTGTGCGCGATGACCCGGCGCATCGTGGTGCAGCGCTGCCCGGCCGTCCCGGCCGCCGCGAACACGATGCCGCGCACCGCCAGGTCCAGGTCGGCCGACGGGGCGACGACCGCGGCGTTGTTCCCGCCGAGTTCCAGCAGCACCCGGCCGAACCGGGAGGCGACCCGCGGCCCGACGTCCCGCCCCATCCGGGTGGACCCGGTGGCGCTGACCAGGGACACGCCCGGGTGCCCGGCCAGGGCCTCCCCGGCCACGGTGCCGCCGAGGACGACCTGGCTCAGGTGCCCGGGCGCGCCGGTCTCGGCGGCCGCCCGCTCCAGCAGGGCGTTCGCGGCGAGCGCGGTCAGCGGCGTGGCCTCCGACGGCTTCCACACCACGGGGTCGCCGCACACCAGCGCGATCGCCGCGTTCCACGACCACACGGCGACCGGGAAGTTGAACGCGGTGATCACCCCGACCACGCCCAGGGGATGCCAGGTCTCGGCGAGCCGGTGCCCGGGCCGCTCCGACGCCATCGTCCGCCCGTACAGCTGCCGGGACAGCCCGACCGCGAAGTCGCAGACGTCGATCATCTCCTGGACCTCGCCGCGCGCCTCGGAGGTGATCTTCCCGGCCTCGATGGACACCAGCGTGGCGAGGTCGTCGGCATGAAGGGCGAGCAGCTCGCCGAACCGCTTGACCAGGGCCCCGCGGGCCGGGGCGGGCGTGGCGCGCCAGGCGCTGAAGGCGGCCCGGGCCCGGGCGACGGCCTCGTCCACCCGCCCGGGGTCGCTCCACCCCAGGGAGGCTACGCGCGCGCCGTTCACCGGGGACACCGCGGCGACCGGCCCGGACAGGGCGTCCACGTCGTATCCCGAACGGATCATCGCTTCTCGGGCCAGCTCCGCCAGCTCCTCGGCTGCGGGAAGCGTCATGGGCTCGTCCTCTCGATCGGCACGACCCTATGCTGTCACGCGGTTCCGGCCCGATCACGTACCGGGCCGCGCCACAATGGAACGATGGCACCGGGGAACCCCCAAGAAACGCGCGCGCCGGGCGAGCCGCAGCCGTTCGCGTACCTGAGCGCGCCCAACGCGGGCCTGTACGGCGGCATCCTGGAGACGTTCAGCCGGGCCAAGGAACGCTTCATCGTGCACCTGCGGCCCGAGGACGTCGCGGCGGAGCTGCGGGCGGAGGCCGACGACGCGCTGACCGACGCCCTGGACCAGCTGGTCCGGTGGGGGAACCTGCGCTCCGACGCCGACACCGCCCGGGTGACCACGGTGGAGGACTTCCACCGCAAGCGGAACCTGTACCAGCTGACCGCCGCCGGGCAGGCGGCCGGGCAGGCCATCGCGTTCTACGAGAACGCCATCGGCCGCCGCGGGCAGCTGCAGTCCGTGGCGCTGGCCGACATCGCCGGGCAGCTGAGGGGGCTGAGGGCGATGGCCGCCGAGGCCGATCCTGACCCGGCCAAGGTCCACCTGCTCCTGCTGTCGCTGGCGGAACGGTTCTCCTCCCTCGCCGACAACGCGCAGGCGTTCATGTCGGCGCTGCGCCGCGCGATCGACTTCTCCGACGGCGACGTCGACGGCTTCCTCGCCTATAAGGAACGCCTGATCGACTACATCAACCGGTTCATCGCCGACCTGGCCAACTCCGGCGCCGCCATCGCCGTGCTGCTCGCCGAACTGGAGGACGCCGGGCACGAGCGGCTGCTGACCCTGGCCGCCCGCCGGGAGGCGGCCGACGCGATTCCCGAGGGCGCCGACGCCGAGCAGGCCCTGGCCCTGGCCGAGAAGCGGGCCCTCGACGGCTGGCGGAACCGGTGGCGCGGCCTGCGGGACTGGTTCACCTCCGCCGGCGCCGGGCACCCGTCGCAGGCCCGGATGCTCCGGCAGGCCGCCGTCACCGCGATCAAGCAGCTCATCGACGCGGTCGGCCTGCTCAACGAGCGCCGTTCGGGCCGCTCGGACCGGTCGGCCGACTTCCGGACCCTGGCCCGCTGGTTCGCCGAGGCCCCCGACGACGAGGCGGCGCACCGGCTGTGGCGGGCCGCGTTCGGCCTGACCCCCGCCCGGCACCTCACGGTTCCGGGGGACACCGCCGCCGCCTGGGAAGAGGCGGATCCGGCGCCGTCGGAGCCCTGGGCCGAAGCGCCGCCGGTCCGGATCTCCCCGCAGCTGCGCCGCACCGGCACCTACGAGCGGCGCGGCCAGCCCGGCAAGGTTCGCGACCGGACCGCCGAACGGGAACTTCTCCGGGCCCGGGCGGAGGAGGAAACCGCCCAGACCGCCGCCGCCCGGCGCCGCCTGCGGACGGCCGGCCCGACGCTCCTGTCCGACCTGGGGGACCTGGACCCGCGCGCGTTCCGGCTGTTCCTCACCCTGCTGGGCGACGCCCTGTCCGCCCGCCGGCCCGGGGACACCGAGGTGACCACCATGACCAGCGACGGCACCCTGCGGGTCCGGCTTTCCCTCGTCGACGGCGGCGGCACCGCCACCGTTCCCAGCGACTACGGGATCCTCACCGGACCGGAGCACGTCATCGAGATCACCGACCTGTCCGGCGGCGCGGCATGATCGAGGAAGAAGAGCGGGCGCAGCGCCGGGCCGCCCTCCGGGCCCTCCTGGCCCGGCCGCTGCTGACCGCTGGCTCCGACGGGGAGACCCTGGTCCTGATCCGCCGTCACCTCCCCGAACTGCGGGACTGGCTCACCCGGGAGACCGGCTGGCGCCTGGTCGCCGACTCCGGCACCGCCCGGCTGTTCAAGACCTCGCCCGAGACGGGCGATACCACCCGCCCGGCCCGCGCGCGCAACTCCGAGCCGTTTACCCGTCGCCGCTACGTCGCCCTGTGCCTGGCCCTGTCCGTCCTGGCCCGGTCCGACGCCCAGACCACCCTCGGGTCCCTGGCCGACGAGGTGATCACCGCCGCCGCCGACCCTGGCCTGGACGCCGCCGGATTCACTCTCGCCCTGGACAACCGGGCCAGCCGGTCCGACCTCGTCGCCGTGGTCCGGCTTCTGCTGGCCTGGGGTGTCCTGACCCGGGTCGCCGGGGACGAGGACGCCTACCTGTCGGGCGGCGGCGACGTCCTGTACGACGTGTCCCGTCCCGTCCTCGGCGCGCTTCTGACCGGCTCCCGCGGGCCCTCCACGATCTCCGCGGCGACCTTCCCCGAACGGCTGGCCGAGCTGACCGCCGAGCCGGTCGCCGAGACCGACGACCTCCGCAACCAGGCGATGCGCCGCCGCCTTACCCGAAGGCTCCTGGACGATCCGGTCGTCTACTACGACGAACTCGCCGACGACGAGCGCGCCTACCTGGTCTCCCAGCGGCGCGCCATCACCCGCCGCATCGCCGACGCCACCGGCCTGGTGCCGGAGATGCGGGCCGAGGGCATCGCCATGACCGATCCCGACGACGAGCTCACCGACGTCCGCATGCCCGAACAGCGCACCGACGGCCACGTCACCCTCCTGGTCGCCGAGTACCTCGCCACCCGGGAATCGGCGACGGTGAAGGACCTGCGCGCCTTCGTCCGGAAGGCCGCCGCCGAGCACCGGTCCTTCTGGCGCAAGGGCGTCACCGAGCCCGGGGCCGAAGCGGAGCTTCTCGGCATCGCGCTGGGCAAGCTGACCGCGCTGCGCCTGGCCGAGACCGACGGCACCACCGTGACCAGCCGCCCGGCGATCGCCCGCTTCGCCGTCGAGGCGCCGGTCATCAAGGACAGCACACGAAAGGCAACCCGTTGACCACTCCGCCGTCGCCGCTGCCCGTGCCCGCCTCCGAGCGGTGGAAGCCGCTGCGGGCAGGGCTGGTCGACATGTTCTACTACGACGCCGAGGAATTCTGGTTCCACGACGGCCGGCTGCTGCTGCGCGGCAACAACGGCACCGGCAAGTCCAAGGTTCTCGCCCTTACCCTGCCGTTCCTGCTGGACGGGGAACTCGCCCCGCACCGGGTCGAGCCCGACGGCGACCGGCAGAAGCGGATGGAATGGAACCTGCTCCTGGGCGGGAAGCATCCCGCCTCCGAGCGCCTCGGCTACACCTGGCTGGAGTTCGGCCGCCGCACCGCCGACGGGACGGAGGAGTTCCGGACCATCGGCTGCGGCCTCAAGGCCGTCTCGGGCCGGGGCATCGCCCGCCACTGGTTCTTCGTCACCAGCCAGCGGGTCGGGGAGGGCCTGGTCCTGCTGCCCGGGACCCGGGTCGCGCTTACCCGGGAGAAGCTCCGGGAACAGACCGAGGGCCACGGGCTGGTCTACGACCGGGCCTCGGACTACCGGCGGGCCGTGGACGAGGCCCTGTTCGGCCTGGGCGAGCACCGCTACGAGGCTCTCATCAACCTGCTGATCCAGCTGCGCCAGCCGCAACTGTCGAAGAAGCCCGACGAGAAACTGCTGTCGAAGGCTCTCACCGAGGCGTTGCCGCCGCTGTCTCCCGGCCTGGTCACCACCGTCGCCGAGGCGTTCCGCGGCCTGGACGAGGAACGCGACGCGCTGCACGGGCTCACCGAGGCCCGCCGCGCCGCCGAGGACTTCCTCCGCCACTACGAGCGGTACGCCAGGACCGCCGCCAAGCGCAAGGCGGCCGCCCCGCGTCTGGCCCATTCCCGCTATGAGCAGCTCGGCCGGGACCTGGCCGCCGCCGAGGAGGCGTTCGCCGCCGCCGACACTGCCCTGACCGGGGCCCGCGAGGAACTCGGCACCCTTGAGCAGCAGCGGATCGAACTCGACGCCAGCCGCGAGGCCCTGCGGGCCGACCCGGCCATGCGGGACGCCGAACGCCTCAGCCAGATGAAGGAAGACGCCCGGCGCCGCGACGACACCGCCCGCATCCGCGACACCGACGCCGGACGGCAGGCGGAAGAGGCCCGCAAGCGCGCGGGGAAAGCGGAGCAGCTGGCGGACCGGGCCAGCGCGTTCCGCCTCGCCCTGGACGGGACCCTGCGCACCGCCGCCGAGACCGCGTCGGCCGCCCGCTGCGCCGACGGCCACCAGGCCGCCGTCCAGGGGTGGGAAGCCGGCATTCCCCGGGCCCGCCGCGAAACCGAGGCGGTCGCCGACCGTCAGGCCCAGGCCGTCGGCCAGGCGGAACGGCTGCTGACCGAGGCCGACCGGAAACGACAGGACCTGCGGGCCGCCCAGGCCGAGGAAGACCGGCTGGCCTCCGAAGTCCAGGCGGCGGCCGACCGGCTGGAACACATCGAAACCGAGGCCGCCGAACGGGCGGAGGCGCTTGTCTCGGCCTACCGGGCCTACCTGTCCGGGCTGGCCGAACTCCGCGTCCCCGCCCCCGACGAGCTGACCGGCGCCGTCGAGGCCTGGGCGGGCGCGGCCGACGGGCCCAATCCGGCCGTCGCCGTCATCGACGACGCCGCCCGCGCCGCCGGAACGGCGCTCGGCCGTCTTGAGGCCGGACTGTCCGCCCGCAAGGCCGGCCACGAGACGCGGGCCCGGGAACTGGACGAGGAGATCGCCCGGCTGGCCTCCGGCGGCCATGACGTGCCGCCCGTCCCGCACACGCGCGCCGATGACGCCCGCGACGGCGCGGGCGGCGCGCCCCTGTGGAAGGTCACCGACTTCGCGCCCGGCGTCAGCGACGCCGACCGGGCCTGCCTCGAGGCCGCGCTGGAAGCCGCCGGGATCCTCGACGCCTGGATCACCCCGGACGGGACTCTCGTCGACGGGGACACCACGATCGTCTCCGGCCTCGACCCGGTGACCGGACCGTCGTGCGCCGACGTCCTCGCGCCCGCCATCAACCCCGGCGACGCGACGGTCGCCGGCCTGCGGGAAGAATCAGTCCGCTCCGTTCTGGCCGCTGTCGGCCTGGGAGACGCGAGCGGCGGCGGCCGGACCTGGGTCACCCCGGACGGCCGGTGGGCCAACGGGGTCCTGAACGGGTCGTGGAGCAAGGACAGCGCGACCTACATCGGGGAAGGGGCCCGGGAAGCCGCGCGGCGGGAACGGATCGAGCGGCTGACCGCGGAACGGGACACCGAGCGGTCCGCGGCCGCGGAGCTCGACGCCGCGCTGGCGTCCGTGGAGGGACGGCGGCACGCGCTGGCGGCCGAGCACCGGACGGTTCCCCCGGACGCCGCCGTCCGCGAGGCCCGCACCCGGGCCGCCTCCGAGCGCCGCCGGCGCGCCGACCTGCGCTCCGCGCACGAGCGCGCGGTGTCGGCACGGTCAGGGAAGCAGTCCGAACTGGACGCCGCGCTGGCTGCGGCCGCCGAGTACGCCGCCGACACCGGACTGCCCGCCGAGCCGGCCGAGCTCGCGGACGTGAAGGCGGCGGTGGCCGACTACCGGCTCGCCCTGGCCGGGCTGTGGCCCGCCGCGCAGACCTCGAAAGACTCCGCGGCCGCCGCGGAGGAAGCCACCGCGGACCTGGCCGAAGCGGCCGAACGCGCGGCGGAGGCGGCCGAAGCGGCCGCGGTCGCGCGGGAAGAAGCCGCGACCGCACGGGCCACCTATGAGGCGCTGCGGGAAACCGCCGGCGCGGCCGTCGACGAGCTCTACCGGCGGCTGGAGACCGTGGAGTCGCGGGCCCGGGAGCGCAACGCCGCGGAGCGGTCCGTCCGCGGCCGTGAGCAGCAGGCCCTCGAGGACCGCGGCAGCGCCGCCGGGAAACGGGAACAGCTCACCGCCGAGATCTCCGAAGCCACCCGGGCCCGGGACGAGGCGGTGGCGGAGTTCCGGGCGTTCGCCGCTACCGGGCTGCTGGCGATCGCGCTGCCGGAACTGGAGATCCCGGACGCCTCCGAGTCGTGGGCCGCGACCCCGGCCGTGGCGCTGGCCCGGGCCGTCAACGCTGGCCTCGACGACGTCGATGACGGTGACGGACTCTGGGACCGGGTCCAGAAACGGGTCACCGACGAGCACAAGACCCTGTCCGACGCCATGACCACGCACGGTCACTCGGCCGGGCTGACGCTGCGCGAGGGCGTCATCGTGGTCGACGTGCTCTTCGCCGGGCGCAGCCACGACGTCCCCGGTCTCGCGGCCGCCCTCGGGGCCGAAGCCGACGAACGGTCGCGGCTGCTGTCCGCCCGCGAACGCGAGATCCTCGAGAACCACCTCCTCAACGAGGTCGCCGGGACCCTGCACGAGCTGATCGCCACGGCGGAGGCCGAGGTGGCGCAGATGAACGGCGAGCTGTCATCCCGGCCCACCTCCACCGGCATGACGCTGCGGCTGATCTGGCAGCAGGCCCGCAACGCCCCCGAGGGACTGGACCGGGTCCGCGGCAAGCTCCGGCAGACCATTGACGCCTGGTCGGCCGCCGACCGGGCCGCTGTCGGGTCGTTCCTGCAGGAACGGATCACGTCCGAGCACGCGGCCAACCCAGCCGCCGGCTGGGCCGAGGCGCTCACCACCGCCCTGGACTACCGGGGCTGGCACGAGTTCGCGATCCAGCGGTACCAGGACGGGCAGTGGCGGCCCGCGGCCGGTCCCGCCTCGGGCGGCGAGCGGGCCCTCATCGCGTCCGTCCCGCTGTTCGCGGCCGCGTCCTCGCACTACAAGTCAGCGGAAAGCCCGTACGCGCCGCGCCTGATCGCCCTCGACGAGGCGTTCGCCGGAGTCGACGACGACTCGCGAGCCAAGTGCCTCGGGCTGCTGTCGACGTTCGACATGGACGTCGTCATGACCAGTGAACGCGAGTGGGGCTGCTACCCGGAGGTCCCGGGCCTGGCCATCTGCCAGCTGTCCCGTCACGATGGCCTCGACGCGGTCCTCGTCACGCCGTGGCGGTGGGACGGGCACGAGCGTCGCCGCGCGGACCTGGTGCACCAGTGAGCGTTCCGGCGCCGGAGGACCGTCTCCGCCGCCTGCTGGGCGGAGACGACGTCGCCTGGCTGGTGCGGCGCGCACGAGACCGGCTGGCGGCCGGGCGGCCGCTGACCGGGCCGGTGACGCTGCCGGCGGCCACGGCGGCGCAGCGGCAGGCGGTGTCCCGGCTCACCGGACGCGCGGCCCGGCCCGGGGCATCGCTGTCGGTGTCCCTGGACGCGGTGGACGCGATGCTGCGGTCCAGCGGAGCCGCGCCGGGAGGACTGGCCGAGGCGGTCACGCTGCTGACCGGGCCGGTCCGTGACCTGGCGGCCGAGCGCGCTGACGCGGCCGCGGAGTGGACAGCGGCCTTCGCGCCGCTAGACGCGGCGATTTCCGGCCGGCCCGAACTGGCGGCGTGGCGGGCCTGGCTGGATTCCACCGGCGTCGTGCGGCGGCTCGCCTCAGGCCCGGCGGATGCGGGCCGGCTCCTGTCATCGGTGGCGGCGGTGGTGCGGCGGCTGCCGTCCCGGGGAGTCCCGATTGGCCGCCTGGCCGCCGAATGCTGCGGTGACGCCCACGCCCTCGACGACGGACGCCCGGCCGGGAGCCTGGCCCTGTCCGCGGTCCGGGCCCTGGCCGGGCTGCCGTTCGCGTCATCGCCCGGAGCGGACACCCGCCGGTCCTGCTGGGCCGCCGTCGGCGTACACCTGGACGAGCTGTCGTCGCTGGTGCTCTGCCTGGGGCTGCCCGGGGACTCCTCGCCGCTGGGCGCCGTGCTCGGGACCTGCCGGGACGCGGGACAGCCGGCGTCGCTGACCCTGCGCCAGCTCCGGTGCCATGCCCCGGTCTCCCTGGCCCCCGCGGCGGGCCTCGTGCGGATCTGCGAGAATCCCGTGGTCGTCGCGGCCGCCGCCGACGAACTGGGCGCGTCGTCCCGGCCGCTGGTGTGCGTCAGCGGGCAGCCGTCCGCGGCCGCGTGGCGGCTCCTGGAACTGCTGGCCGCCGGGGGCGCGTCGTTCGCCTACCACGGCGACTTCGACTGGGGCGGCGTCCGCATCGCCGAGGCCGTCCGGAAACGGGTCGGCTGGCGGCCATGGCGGTATGACCGGGCCGCCTACGCCGAGGCGCTGTCGCGCGGCGGCGGGCCGCTGACCGGCCGGCCCGCCGCCACGCCGTGGGACCCGGGCCTCGCCGCGGCCATGGAAGAAAAGGGGCTGCGCGCCGAGGAGGAACTCGCCCTCGACCCGCTGCTGTCCGACCTCGGGTCGTGATCGCCGGCCGACAGGTCCGATCGCGATTAGCCAGGATCGCGCTATTGCCTTATGTATTTACCCGTTTACGATAGGTGTTTATGGCGACGTGGCGCACATCCAGCTACAGCGGTCCCAACGGCGGCAACTGCGTCGAGGCGGCTTCCGGCGGCGAGACGGTCCTCATACGGGACACCGCCGACCGCGCGGGAGCGGTCCTGGCGTTCGGGCCCGCCGCGTGGCGGGCCTTCGTGACAGGCCTCGGCTCCTGACGTGTCCCCGGCGCGCCCGTTGAGTAGCCTGAAGCCCATGGAGGACATGATCGTGGGCGCGGGCCTGCTGGCGGCCGCGGCGAACATCATCATGCAGCTGTCGTGGCCGGAAGTGGGCTACGGAGTCTTCGAGAGCACGGTGGACAGCGGCAACGTGTTCCGCCATCCGCTGAAGCGCAACCGCACCACCCTCACCTACATCGCGGTGGCCGCCCTCGGCACCGAGGAGGAGAGGAAGACCTACCGGACGTGGGTCAACAAGTCCCACCGGCAGGTCCGCTCCACCGAATCCAGCCCGGTGAAGTACAACGCCTTCGACCCGGAACTGCAGCTGTGGGTGGCCGCCTGCCTGTATATGGGGTTCGAGGACATCTTCCGGCTGCTCGGCGGCCTGGACGAGGCGGCCAGGGACGAGGTGTACCAGTCGTCGGCGACGCTCGGGACCACGCTGCAGGTCCGGCCGGACATGTGGCCCGCCGACCGGGCCGCCTTCGCCGAGTACTGGGAGAAGGGCCTGGACAGGGTCCACATCGATGACAGCATCCGCGGCTACCTGACCCGCCTCAGCCGGGTGGAGTTCCTGCCCGCGGTCGTCCACCGCCCGCTCGGGCGGTGGACCCAGTGGCTCACCGCCGGGTTCCTGCCGCCGCGGTTCCGGGACGAGATGCGCTTCGAGTGGTCCGACCGCGACCAGCGCAGATTCGAACGGCTCCTGAGAGCAATCGGCGCGGTGGCCTTCCGGCTGCCCGGGCCCCTGCGGCGCTGCCCCTTCAACTACTACCTGTGGAACCTGCGGGCCCGGATCCGGCTGAACCTGCCGCTGACCTGAACGCCGGGCGGGCGGTGAATTCCGTCGCGCCCGCTGTCACGCGAAAGACGGGGATACAGGGGTATTCAGTTCTTTCCGCCGTTAAGTTATGTTGACACCACGTTAACGGCGGCCGTGGCAGCGACGCCTGGCCGCGGCGGGAGGAACGAGCATGGTCAGCCGTCGCAGACGCCGCCAGTTCCTCGGCCTGGCCGCGCTCGCCTCCGTTCCCGTCGTGATCGCGGCCGTGGTGGCCGCCTACGCGCAGGTCTTCACCCCCAGGGTGCCGGCGACGGTGATGTCGGCCCAGGCGGGTCTTCTCATGACGCCGGGCGCGTCGGTCACGCTGCACGGCGCCGATGTCGGCACCGTCACCTCGGTCACCGAGGACGGCGACCAGGCCCGGCTCGGCATCAGCATCGACCCCGGACGGGTCGCGATCATCCCGGCCAACGTGCGGGCGTCCATCCAGGCCCCGACGGTGTTCGGCCCCAAGTTCCTCAGCCTGGACGTGCCCGCCCGCCCGCACGGGCGGCTGCGGGCGGGACAGGTCATCGAGCCTGCCCAGACCGCGACCGAGCTGGATTCGGTCTTCGCCAGCCTGGTCCCGGTCTTGCGGGCCGTCGACCCGGCGAAGCTGTCGGCGACCCTCGGCGCGATTTCCACCGCGCTGAAAGGCAACGGGAGGAACCTGGGTGATTTCCTCGCCGAGCTTGACTCCTACCTCCGCCAGTTCAACCCGTCCGTCCCCGCGCTGACCGCCGACCTCGGCACCGGGAACCAGGTGCTTCGCTCGTACGCATCGGCGGCCCCCGGCCTGCTCGCCACCCTGCGGAACACCAGCGTCACGAGCGGCACGCTGGTGCGGCAGCAGGCGCAGTTCGACGCGTTCCTGCTCGACCTCACTGGTTTCTCTCACGACACCACCGGGTTCCTGGCCGCGAACGGCGGGTCCCTGGAACGGACCCTGGCCGTCCTCGCGCCGGTGACCGGGCTGCTCGCCCGGTACTCACCGGAACTGCCCTGCGCGCTGGCCTCCGCCGGCCAGATCAACACGCTCGGCAAGCAGTCGAACGGGAAAGCGATCCTGAACCTGTCCTTCTACCCGGGGATGAAACCGTACTCCTACCCGGGCGACCTGCCCGCGGTGCGTGCCGCCAACGGGCCCTCCTGCTACGGCGGGCCGCTCACCCCGGCGGCCGCGGCCCACTGGAACCAGGTCACCTTCGACGACGGCGCCAGCGGCTACTTCTCCGGGCCGGGGAACCTGTCGCTGAGCCAGCAGCCCCTCGCCGTCCGGCTCTTCGGCCCGTCCGGGGCCGCGGCCGCGAACCGGGCGGCGGGGAAAGGGAAATGATGCGTCCCCTGCTGTTCAAGGTCGGCGCGGTCATGACCGCGTGCCTGGCCCTGGCCGCGCTGCTCGTCGCGGTCTTCGACAACCTGCAGGTCCAGCCCGACCACACCTACCGGGCCCGGTTCGCCGACGCGTCCGGGCTGGCCGACGGCGACACCGTCCGGGTGGCCGGAGTCACCGTCGGCCGGGTGAGCAGCCTGACCATGGTCCAGCCCGGCAACCAGGTCCTCGTCACCTTCACCGCCTCGAACGCCGTCCAGCTGACCAGGGACACGACCCTCGCGGTGCGCTACGCCGACGTGCTGGGCAACCGTTTCCTCGAGATCGACCGGCCGGTCGCGCCGGCCCCGCGGCTCGCGGCGGACACGGTTATCCCCGCGTCCCGCACCCAGCCCGCGCTCAGCCTGGACGCCCTGTTCAACGGATTCCAGCCGCTCTTCGCCGGGCTGCAGCCCGCCCAGGTCAACGAGCTGACCACCGAGCTCATCCGGGTCCTGCAGGGTGAAGGCGGCACCATCGACGGACTCCTGGAATCGATCGGGTCGCTGACCTCCACGATCGCCAACCGCGACCAGCTCATCGGCCAGGTCATCGGCAACCTCAACGCGGTGCTCGGGACCGTCAGCGCCCGCGACGCCCAGCTGTCGGACTTCATCAGCCAGCTCAAGCGGCTGATCAGCGGGCTGTCCGCCGACCGGTACACGATCGGGAACTCGATCACCGTCATCGCCGGGGCCACCGGCACCATCGGAGGCCTGCTGGCGCAGGCCCGGCCCGGCGTGTCCGGAACGGTGACCCAGGCCGGGCGGCTGTCCGCCCTGCTGAACCGTAACTCCGGCACCATCAACACCGACCTGGGCCAGGTCATCCCGAAGGCCGACGCGCTGATGGCCCGGCAGGGCCTGTACGGGTCCTTCTTCAACTTCTACATGTGCGCCGTCACCATCCGGCTCAGCGGCCCCTCCGGCCAGCCAGCCGACACTCCGCAGGTCACCAGCGAAGCGAAACGATGCCACTCATGAAACGGAACTTCTCGGAACTGAACCCGGTCCGGATGGCCGCCGCCGGGCTGCTCGGGCTGGTGCTGGTCGCCCTGGCCGCGCTGAATTCCGGGCAGATCATCCGGCACTTCACCACCACGACCTACAGCGCGAACCTCTCCGACGCGGGCGGCCTGGTCAAGGGCGACTCGGTCGACATCAGCGGCCTGACCATGGGCGCCGTCGACTCCGTCACCCTCGAGGGCTACTACGTACGGGTCACGTTCTCGGTACGGCACGGAGCGGTCCTGGCGGGCGGCACCACCGCCGCCGTGAGCAGCGCCACCGTCCTGGGCACGAAGGACCTCAGGGTCACCTCCGCGGGCACCGGCACCCTCCCGCCCGGCGCGACGATCCCGGAGTCCCGTACCACCTCGCCGTATGACCTGTCCCAGGTCCTGTCGACCCTCACCACCCGGGCCGGGGCGGTCAACGCAAGGCAGGCCGCCCGGGCCCTGACGACGGTCGCGAGCACCCTGCGGAACGCGCCGCCGGGACTGAAATCCACCCTGGCCGGGGTGGAAGGCCTCTCGAAGTCCGTCGCCTCCCGGGACGGGTCGCTGACCCGGCTGCTGTCGGTGTCGAACCAGGTGACCGGGGTACTGGCCCGCCGCAGCGGCGACATCCGGGACCTGATCACCAACGGAAACCAGCTGCTGGCCACCCTGTATGACCGGCGCGAGGAGATCCGGGTGCTGCTCGCCAACGTCACCCTGGCCACCGACCAGCTCAAGGGCCTCGTCACCGACAACCAGCACCAGCTCAACCCGGTCCTGCACCAGCTGGAGCAGGCCCTCACCCTGCTGAAGAACAACAACGCCAACCTGACCGCGTCCATCAGGGGCCTGCAGCGGTACTCCGGAAGCCTCGGAGAGAGCCTCGGGAGCGGCCCCTGGTTCTACACCTATCTCGCCAACCTGGTGCCGACCAACCTCGCCCCCCTGCTTCCGTCCCTGCTCGGGAAATGACCCGCATGCGTTTCCTCCGCACCCTCTCCGCCCCGCGGGCTTTCCTCGCCGCCGCGTCAGCCCTGGTCGCCGTCGTGCTCGCGGTCTCCGCCGCCGTCGCGTTCTGGCCCGGGCACCCCGACAAGCACCTCACCGCCTACTTCCCGGAGACCACCGGCCTGTATGCCGGCGACCAGGTCCAGGTCCTGGGCGTCCAGGTGGGACGGGTCGACAGCATCACCCCGCAGGGCGGCCGGATCAAGGTCGTCATGAGTTACGATCCCGCCGTCCGGATCCCGGCCGCCGCGAAGGCGGCGATCATCACCCCCACCCTGGTCTCCACCCGCGCGGTACAGCTCACCCCGGGCTACCGCTCGGGCCCCGTCCTCGCGGACGGCGCCACGCTCCCCGAGCCCCGGACCGCGGTCCCCGTGGAATGGGGCCAGATCGAGCAGGAACTCGACACCCTCGCCACCACCCTCGGGCCGCACGGCGGCTCCTCCGGCGCCCTGAACGCCGCCCTGTCCACGGCCGCCGGGAACCTGAACGGCCAGGGCCAGAACATGCACGACACCCTCACCGCCCTCACCCAGGCCATCACCACCCTCTCCGACGACCGCGGCGACTTGTTCGCCACCCTGAACAACCTGAACAAGTTCGTGGCGGTCCTGCGGCAGGCCAACGGGCAGGTCGGCCAGTTCGGCCAGGAACTGGCCGCGGTCTCCGGTGTCCTGGCCGACAACCGGAAGGAACTCGCCGCCACACTGGCCACGCTGAACTCCTCCGTCGGCACGGTCACCGGTTTCGTCAAGGGCAATCGCGCGATCCTGGCCCGGGACACGGGCCTGCTCAACGACGTCGCCGCGAATCTCTCCGGCGCCGACACCGCGCTCGCGGATTTCCTGCAGGTCGCCCCGACCGAGGCCGCGAACCTCAACGACATGTACGACCCGGTCAACCACGCGCTCAACGCCAACCTGGCCCTGGCCAACTTCCAGAACCCCGCCGAGTTCGTCTGCTCCACGATCTTCTCCGCCGGCGGAACCCCGGCCCAGTGCCAGCAGGCGCTCAGCCCCCTGCTTCAGGTACTGAAGCAGAGCAGCCCGCCGGTCTCCGTCGACCCCGTCAACCGCGACGGCTACGGCAGCCAGTCCAGCCCCGCGTCCGGAGGTCCCGGGTCCGGGTCCGGCGGCGGCCTGCACAGCCTCCTGCTCGGCGGAAACGGCTCATGACCCGGGCCGGAACGGCCGCCCGCGCCGCCGCGACCGCCGCGCTGGCCGGGACGCTCGCGGGCTGCCAGTTCATGGGCCTGGGCACGGCGCCGCTTCCCTTCACCAACGGCACCGGCCCCGGCACCTACACGGTCAGGGCCGTGCTCAGCGATGCCACGAACCTGCCGCCCAACGCCGAGGTCATGGTGCATGACGTCCCCGTCGGCACCGTCACCGCCATACGGCTGTCCGGCTGGAACGCGGAACTGTCGATCTCCCTGCCGGACAGCGTGCGGCTGCCCGCCAACGCCACCGTGACCCTCGGCCAGAAAAGCATCATGGGCGCCGAGTACGTGGCCCTCGCCGCCCCGGCCCGCCCGGCCGGAAGGCTCGCCGCCGGGGCGGTGATCCCGCTCGCCCGCACCACCACCTACCCGAGCACCGAGAGCGTCCTCGCCGCGCTGTCGGCCGTCCTGAACGGCGGCGGCCTCAACCAGCTGGCCACCATCACCTCCGAGCTCAACCAGACCCTCGCCGGGCACGCCGGGCAGATCCGCGACCTCCTCGCGAACCTGAACGTCCTCGCCGGGAAACTCGACGCGCAGCGCATCACCATCACCAGCGCCCTGTCGAACCTGTCCGCCCTGATGGCGACGGTCCGGTCCCAGGACGCCACGCTCGCCGGAGCCCTGCGGACCGTCCCCGGCGGCGTCGCGGTCCTGGCGAGGGACGAGAAGCGGATCGCCGCCGCCCTGCGCGCCGCCTCCGGCCTGTCCACGGTCGCCGACCGGGTCATCAACGGCTCCCGGCAGAACCTGCTGGCCAACCTCCGCGCGCTCCAGCCCGCCGTCGCCCGGCTCGCCGACTCCGGCCAGAACCTGATCGCCTCGCTGAACGTCCTGCCCACCTTCCCGTTCCCGGCCGACGAGGTCGTCCGGGACGTCCGCGGCGACTACGCGAACATGTACCTCACCATCAACCTGGCCCTTCCCGGGCTGGAGAAGGCCTGGCTCGCCGGCCCGTCCTCCGCGCAGGCCGCCTCGTCCGGCAACCCGCTGACCGCGCCCCTCAAGCTCCCGTCCCGGCCGGCCCGGAAGGGCCCAGGGGCCGGCTCTCCGCCCGGGGCACCGGTCGGTTCCGGCCTGAGCGGCATCCTGAACGGACTCACCGGGGGAGGATCCCAGTGAACAGCCGCCTCGTGCGCTACCAGCTCATCGCCTTCGTCCTGGTGACCGTCCTCGGCATCGGCTACGCGATGGCCGCCTATTCCGGTCTCGGCCCGATCCTGGGGCTCGGCCGGTACCACCTGTCCGTGCGGCTGCCCGACACCGGCGGCCTCTACGCCGGCGCCGACGTCACCGAGCGCGGCGTCACCGTCGGCCGGGTCGACGCCATCATCCCGCACACCGAGGGCATCACCGCCGACATCAGTGTCGACAACGGCACCCGCATCTCCGCCAGCGGCCTGAAAGCGGACGTGCGCAGCGTCTCGGCGGTGGGGGAGCAGTACCTGGAATTCATCCCGCGCGGATCGGCTCCCCCCTACCTGGGGTCCGGGTCGGTGGTGCCCGAGCGGGAGGTCAGCCTGCCGCCCTCGACCACCCAGCTGCTGGCCAGCGTCAACGCGCTGCTGCGGTCGGTGCCGCGCCAGCAGCTCACCACCACGGTCAACGAGCTGTACACGGCCTTCAACGGCAGCGGGCCCCAGCTCCGCCAGCTCCTGGCCTCGTCCCGGGCCCTGCTGTCGGCCGCCCAGCAGGACATCACGCCCACCCGCCAGCTCGTCTCCGGCCTGCGGCCGGTGCTGTCCACCCAGGCCGCCGACAGCGCCGACCTGGCCGCGATCAGCCGCAACCTCGACGCCCTGTCGGCGCAGCTGCGCGACAGCAACCCCGACCTCAGCGGCACGCTCGCCCAGCTTCCCGGGTTCATCAGCCAGCTGAACGACCTCGTCGGCCAGCTCCAGCCGACGGTCCCGCTGCTGCTGGCCAGCCTCACCTCCGTCGGCCAGGTCCTCAACGTCTACCTGCCCAACGTGCGGCAGCTTTTCGTCATCCTGCCCGCCGACATCAACGACGTCACCGCGGTCGTGATGGACTCCGGCATCCCCGGGGCGCTGAACGCCGACTTCCTGACCGAATCCGGCACCCCGCCCGCCTGCGAGCAGGGCTACCACACGCCGGTCCGCGACCCCGCCGACACGTCCGCGAAGCCGCCGCCCACCCCGTCGCCGCACTGCGCGGTACCCGCGAACTCCCCGCAGGACGTGCGCGGCGACCGCAACAACCCGTGCCCGAACAACCCCGCCATCCGGTCGCTGACCGCCGCCGGCTGCGGCCTCTACTTCGGCGACACTGCCGCCGCGACGGGAAACGGCGGCAAGCCCGCGGGCAGCGGGCCCGCGGGCGACAGCGCGGGCACCTACGACCCGACCAGCGGCCTGCTCTACGGGCCGGACGGCGACCTGTACTCGGTCGGCCAGAGCACCCTGCATCACGGGCCGACGTCCCTGTCCGGCCTGCTGAAGCAGACCCTGGGGGACTGACGGCCGGCGTAAGTCAGGAGGGAGAGCGGAGCCAGTCCAGCAGCAGGGCGCTGAGCGCGTCCGGGGCGTCCAGCGGGATCCAGTGCCCGGCCCCGGCGATCTCCTCATACCGCCACGGGCCCTTGACCAGGTCGCCGGAGGCCCGCATCCGCGCGCCGTCCAGGTACCGGTCGCCGTCGGACCAGACGCCCATCGCGGGTGCGGTAACGGGCGGCAGTTCACGGCGAGGGCCGGGCATCCGCGGCGCCATGTTGGCGCGGTACCAGTTCAGCGTCGGGGTGAGGGCGCCCGGCCGGGACAGGTTCGCGATCGCCCGGTCGATGTCCTTGTAGCCGGCGGCCAGTTCGCGGAGCGATGCCCAGTCCTCGTGCCGAAGCTGGGCCTCCGCGACCCCGGCGAACTGGAAGAACAGCGTGTACCAGGCCATCTCCCGCTGCCGGGGCGTGTCCGGGACGCCCAGGTGCGGCACCGAGATCGCGGTCAGCGTCCGGACCCGGTCCGGGAGGAACATCGCGGTGGCCCAGGCGACCGCCGAGCCCCAGTCATGACCCGCCACGTGCGCCGCGGGCACGCCGACGGCATCAAGGACCGAGCCCATGTCGGCCACGGCGCTGGCCAGCTTGTAGCTCGCGACCTCGTCCGGGCGGCCGGACCGGCCGAAGCCGCGCAGGTCCGGCGTGATGACCCGGTAGCCGGCGGCGGACAGCGCCGGAACCTGGTGCCGCCACAGGCCGCAGTCATCGGGCCAGCCGTGGATGAGCAGCACCGGCTCCCCGGCCTGGTCTCCGTGGACCTCGACGTGCAGGTCAACGCCATCGTTCGCCGTCACGCGCATGAGGCCATCCTGCCGGGTCCCGGCCCGTGCCGGCAAGCCGTCCCGGGGCCGTCAGAACGTGAGGACCAGGCGGCCGCGGACGCCGCCGGCCTCGAGCTTGCGGTGCGCGTCCGCCGCGTGCTCGACGGGGATCGAGGACGCGATCCGGGTCGTGAGAACGCCCTTGGCGGCCAGGTCCGCCAGCTCCGCGACCCGGTTCCCCTCGTGCAGGTGCTGCCCGACCTGTACGAGGGAGACGGTGATGTCCCGTTCGGTCTCGCCCTGGAACGGGCGGACCGTGACCGCGTGCCCGCCGTCCTTCACCGCCTTCAGCGCGGCCGGCCCCATCAGGGCGGCGTCGATCAGGCCGTCCGCGCCCGCGGGACGCAGCGCCCGTACCGCGTCGGCGAACCCGCCGCCGCGCGGCACCAGGCGGGTCGCCCCGAGGCCGGCGACCAGGTCCTCGTCAGCCGGTGCCGCGTCGGCGAACACCTCCAGGCCCGCGTGCGCGCCCAGCTGGATCGCGTACCCGCCGACCGCTCCCGCCGCGCCGGTCACCGCCAGCACCGACCCCGACGGCAGCGCCAGGATGTCCAGGGCCGCCCGGACGGTCATGCCGTTCATCGGCAGCGTGGCCGCGGCCGTCAGCGTCATCCCGTCCGGCACCCGGGCCAGCTGGTCGGCGGCCACGACCCGGTACTCGGCCTGTGCTCCGCCGCCCGGCTCCCACGGCGTCACCGCCGCCATCACCCGGTCCCCGGCCGCCCATCCGGACACGCCGGGCCCGGTGGCGTCGATGGTCCCGGCCAGGTCCATGCCGGGAACGTACGGCGGCTCCACGCCCTCGGGAACCGGCCGGAAGCCCGCCCGGAAGGTCGTGTCCGTCGGGTTCACGGTCGCCGCGGCGACCCGCACCCGCACCTGGCCCGGGCCGGGCTCCGGCACCGGGAGCGTGACGATCCCCAGTACCGACGCGTCGCCGAACTCGGTGAAACCGACTGCCCGCATCTCGTTCATGGTCGATGAACCTCCGGGGGAGAGGGAGGCGCCGACGATCCGTTCGGCGTCGTGTGCTTTCATTTTCTAGCGATATACCACCGAAAGGGGAGCCTGTGGCGGATTTCCAGGTCACCGTCGAGGAAGCGCGCGACCACGTGTCGGTACTCAGTTTCGAGCGGGCGCCGTCCAACTATTTCACGCCGGAGCTGATCAAGGCGCTGGCGGATGCCCTCGAGGAACTCGCGGCGGACGGGCGGACCCGGGCCGTGGTCCTGCGCGGGAAGGGACGGCACTTCTGCGCGGGCGCCGACTTCAGCTCCTCGGCGGGGGGCGGGAACGAGGGCGACGGCGGCGGTGACCTCGACGTCAACTCGCTGTACACGCACGCGATCCGCATGTTCGCGCAGCCGCTGCCGGTCGTCGCCCAGCTGCAGGGTGCGGTCATCGGCGGCGGCCTCGGCCTGGCCCTCGCGGCGGATTTCCGGGTCGCGGGCGAGCGGGCGAAGCTGGCCGCTAACTTCTCCCGCATCGGGATTCACCAGGGATTCGGCCTGTCGGTGACCCTGCCCCGCCTGCTGGGGGAGCACAAGGCCGCGGACCTGCTGCTCACCGGGCGGACCGTGCGTTCCGCCGAGGCCCTGGAACTCGGGCTGGTCGACGCGGTCGCTCCCGACGGCGAGGAGACCGGCGCGGCGGCGGTCGCCAAGGCCGCGGAACTGGCCGGGGCCGCGCCGCTGGCGGTCCGGGCCATCCGCGCCACCCTGCGGGCCGGCCTGGTCGAGCAGATCCGAGAGGCGGTCAAGGTGGAGGCGGCCGAGCAGGCGAAGCTGTTCGTGACCTCCGACTTCAGCGAGGGCGTGACCGCCGCCGCGGAGAAGCGCCCCGCGAACTTCACCGCCAGCTGAGCCGCCAGACGGGCGACGGGCCGGTTTCCGGAAACAATCCGGGGGCCGGCCCGTCGGAGTTCCGGGCGCCCGGACGACGATAAGGGCATGAGGGACCCGCGGGCGCGGCCCGACCCGGCGCTCGGGCTGCTGGAGCTGTACGAGGACGCGCTCCCGCGCGTCTACGGCTACCTGCTGTCCCGCTGCGGCGACGCGGCCCTGGCCGAGGAGCTCACGGCCGAACCTGGACGGACTGCCGGTCCCCGAGGTCGCGCGGCACCTGGACCGCACCACGGGCGCCACCGAGGCGCTGCTGGTGCGGGCCCGCGCCGCCTTCCGCCGGATCTATACCGCCGGAGAGGAGGGCCCGCGATGACCGATCCGTTCGAGGCGCTGCGCGAGCCCGTCACGCCGGCTGATCCCGATCCCGGCTTCGCCGGGCGGCTGCGGGAGCGGCTGACCCGGGAAGTCCTCGCATCCTCAGGAGCAGTCATGTCTTCTCAGCAAACCGTGTCCACGGCCCTCACTCCTTACATCATGGTGTCCGACGCCCGGCGGGCCCTCGACTGGTACGCCGGGGTGTTCGGCGCGGTGCGGCGCGGCGAGCCCGTCGTCAACGCGGACGGCACGATCGGCCACGCCGAGATCACCATCGGGGGCGCGGCGCTGATGCTGGCCGAGCCCTCGGATCTGTGGCCGGGCGTGCCCGTGAGGGCGCCCGAGAACCCGGCGACGTTCAGTCACTCGCTCCACCTGGAAGTGGAGGACGTGGACGGGACCACCGACCGCGCCCGCCAGGCCGGCGCCACCGTGGAGCGGGAGCCCGCCGACCAGTTCTACGGGCGCGGCGCGGTGATCGTCGACCCGTTCGGCCACCGCTGGATGCTGACCCGCCCGGCGGCCTGAGCGAACGCTCCCGGCCGGGGCAGGGTTCCGTCCAACGGAATTCATAGTGGACAAGTCCGACATGTCGGATGCAGAATAGGCGAGGCCGGTCGGCCCGGAGGGGAGTCGACCGCCAGCGCGCGCGTTCGCGCGGCCCGCAGCGGCGGAATCCCGCCGACCGCCGGCTGCCGCCGTGCGACGGACCCTGCCTCCACAGGGAGAAGAGCCCGGTGCGGGGGAGCAGCCCCTATCCGTTACGGATAAAAGGAGCCCCCCGCCCCGGGACCGCGTGCCCGCGGTGAGCGCGCCTACACCTGGTAGTCGTGCTGGGTGCGGGCGTAGTCCAGGAACGCGTCCAGCGCCGCCGGGTCGGCCATCGCGCTGGTGTTGGCGGCCTTCTCCAGCGGGACGCCCATGAGAATCCGCCGGACCGGCACCTCCAGCTTCTTGCCCGTCAGCGTGGCCGGGATCGACGGCACCTGGATGATCCTGTCCGGGACGTGCCGGGGCGTGTACTCCTTGCGCAGCCGGTTCCGGATCGCGTCCTCCAGCGCCGTGTCCAGCGTGACGCCGCCGGCCAGCTGGACGAACATCGGCATGAAGAACTTCCCGCCCGGCAGGTCGAGGTTGACCACGATCGCGTCGTCGATCTCGCGGATGCCCTCGAGGGCGTTGTAGATCTCGGCGGTGCCGATCCGGATGCCGCCCCGGTTGAGGGTGGCGTCGGACCGCCCGAGCACGTACGTGCCGCCCCGCCGCGACACCTTGAAGAAGTCCCCCTGCCGCCACACGCCCGGCCAGGTGTCGAAGTAGGACGCCTTGTACCGGGACATGTTCTCGTCGTCGCCCCAGAACTTCACCGGCATCGACGGCATCGGCCTGGTGATGACCATCTCGCCGACCTCGTCCACGAGCGTGTTCCCGGCCTCGTCGAACGCGTAGGCGGCCGAGCCCAGGTTGCGGTGCGTATGCTCGCCCGCGTACGTCGGCATGGTCGGGGTCCCGCCGGTGAAGCCGCTGCACACGTCGGTGCCGCCGCTTCCGACATGGAGGTACAGGTCCCGCTTCACGTTGCGCAGGAACCACGCGTACACCTCGGGGGAGACCGGCGACCCGGCGCACATGATGGTGCGCAGCGCGGAGAAGTCGTAATGGTCCTTCGGCACGACGCCGCGCTTGGACAGCATGTCCACGTAGGCCGGGCTGGCGCCGAACAGCGTCACCTTCGCCTCGGACGCCATCTTCCACAGCACGTCCGGCCCCGGGTAGCCGGGGTTCCCGTCGTACAGCAGCGGCTTCACGCCGATCAGGGGCGCGCTGACCATGAAGTTCCACATCATCCACCCGGTGGTGGTGTAGAAGAACAGCACGTCGCCCGGGCTGAGGTCCATGTTGAGCCGCTGGAGCTTCAGCTGCTCCAGCATGATCCCGCCATGACTGTGGGTGATCGCCTTCGGCAGTCCCGTGGTGCCGCTCGAGAACAGAATCCAGAGCGGCATGCCGAACGGGCCCCGGGTGAACGTGAACTCCTCCCGGGAGACCGGGGCGTGATCCAGGAGCTCATCCCAGGTCCTCGCGCCGGCCGCGGGCGCCGGGACGCCGGCGAACGGCAGGTAGACCACGTGCCTGACGCTGGGCAGTCCCGCGGCGATCTCCTTCACCTCGGCGCCGCGGTCGTAGTCCTTGCCGCCGTAGGTGTACCCGCCGGTGCACAGCAGGACGACCGGTTCCAGCTGCCTGAACCGGTCCAGGGTCCCGCGCCAGCCGAAGTCGGGGGAGACCGACGTCCAGATCGCGCCGATGCTGGTGGTGGCCAGCATGGCGATCATGGCCTCGGGCCGGTTCGGCAGGTAGGAGGCGACGCGGTCCCCCGGCTTCACGCCGAGGTCCTCGCGCAGCCGGGTGGCGAGGATCCGGACCTTGCCCGCGAACTCGTCCCAGGTCATGGCGGTCAGCGGCGTCGTCTCGGATTGGTAGTACAGCGCGATCTCGCCGGGCGTCTCCCGGGCCAGGACGTTCTCCGCGTAGTTCAGCTCGGCGCCGGGGAACCACTCGGTCCCGGGCATCTCCGCCCGGCCCAGCGCCGCCGTCGGCGGCCTGGAGACCGTGATGTCGTTATAGTCCCAGAGGGCCTGCCAGAACGCGGCGGTCTCGGTGACCGACCACTGCCACAGTTCGGGGTAGTCCGCGAAGTCCAGGTCCCGTGTCTCTTTCAGCCAGCGGATGAACGCCGTGATGTTGGCGTTCTCGACGCGCTCTTTACTCGGGACCCACAGGAGATCACCGGTCTTGACCTGGTCGGGCAGCGGAAGTTCATCGATCACATCGGTGAATCTCGCACACCGGTACCGCGCCGCGCAATGGAGCCCGGGACGATTCGGGGCCTGTAATGCTGTGTAGCATCCCAGGAATGCAGACCGACGCGCTGACCGCCATCGACGTCCACGTCCACATCGAGTCCGACGGCCACGGCCATTTCTCCCTCGACCAGGAGCTGATGGACGCGTCGGCGAAGTACTTCAAGTCGGCCGAGGACCGGGCGCCGGCGCTGGAGCGGATCGCGGAGATGTACCGGGAACTGAACATGGCGGCGGTCGTGTTCACGGTGGACGCCTCCACCGCGACCGGGCACCCGGCGCTGTCCAGCGAGGACATCGCCGACCGGGCGCGCGAGCACGCGGACGTGCTGATCCCGTTCGGGTCGGTGGACCCGCTGCGCGGCGCCGCCGCGGTCGCCCAGGCCCGGTCCCTGGTGCGCGACCACGGCGTGAAGGGCTTCAAGTTCCACCCCACGGTGCAGGGGTTCGCCCCGAATGACGCCGCCTTCTACCCGCTGTGGGAGGCGATCGAGGAGCTGGGCGTGCCTGCCCTGTTCCACACCGGCCAGACCGGGATCGGCGCCGGGATGCCCGGCGGCCGGGGGTTCAAGATGCGCTACTCTGACCCGGAGCTGCTGGACGACGTGGCGGCGGACTTCCCGCACCTGGCGATGATCCTGGCGCACCCGTCGGTGCCGTGGGTGGACACGCAGATCTCGATCGCGACCCACAAGGCGAACGTCTACATCGACCTGTCGGGCTGGTCGCCGAAGTACTTCCCGCCGCAGCTGGTCCGGGCCGCGAACTCCTACCTGCAGGACAAGGTGCTGTTCGGCACCGACTTCCCGCTGCTGACCCCGCAGCGGTGGATGCGCGACTTCGAGACCCTCGAGGTCAAGGACACCGTCCGCCCGAAGATTTTCAAGGAGAACGCGGTCAGGCTCCTCGGGCTCGTGTGATACCCGCAGCCGCAATCGGTTGTCCACAGCGTATTCGCGCAGGTCGAGCGTTTTGCCGGGCGCGAATATGAACAGGTAGTCCCCAGCGGCGGGCCTGTTTCCCACAGGCCCGCCGGCGTTGCGCACACCCCTGTCCACACCCCCTGTGGGAAACTCGCTTCGCGACTTCTACCGCAAGATAACAGCAAGAAGCGCAAGTCATCCGCCCTCGGGGCTGCCCCTCACGGACAGCCCGCGAACTTCACCTAGGGGCGGGGGCTCTTCTCTGTTCGTAATCAAAATGGCGCCAACCGTAATCACGTAAGTGGACGGTTACCTGTCCCGCGACCCAGACTCTCGGCGCCTGACGCCCGTCCTCCCCGCCGTCCCCGGCGCCGTCCCCAGCGGCAGCGGGGACGGCGGCTTCAGTTCCTCCAGGACCAGGTGAGTGACCATCCGCTGCACGCCCCGCGTGGACAGGCCCGCCAGGACCTGCTGCAGCTCGGTGACGTCCCGGGCCACGACCTGCAGCAGGTAGTCGGTCTCGCCCGCCATGTTGAAGGCGGAGATGACCTGGGGCAGGGACCGGACGTAGTCCTCGAAGACCCGGTCGGTGCGGGGATCGTGGCGGCCCATCGAGGCCGACACCCAGACCTGCAGGGGGAACCCGGCCAGGCCCGGGTCGACCTGGGCGCGGATGATCCGGATCAGGCCGGACTCCTTCAGTGCCCGGACCCGGTGCAGGGTCGCCGCGGGCGACAGCCCGGTCAGGCGGGCCAGGTCCACGTTGGTGCGGTCAGCGTCGGACTGCAGCTCAGTCAGCAACTGAATGTCAATTTCATCAAGCCTGATTGCCATTTCGCTGAATATTATTTCGTCTAATGCACTAGATGGCAAACTTCGTCCGGGCGTATCCCATCATCAGGGCGTGAACATTTACCGCTACCGCGCCTTCGGGGCGCTCACGGCCGCCGGCGTGGCCTGGGGACTCACCGTCCCGATGTCGAAGATCGCCCTGGAGTGGATGGGGCCCGGCTGGCTGGCCTTCGTCCGGTTCGGGCTGGCCGCCGCGGGGCTGATGGCCGTCGCCGCGGCCACCCCGGCCCGCCGGCGGATGCTGCGCCGGGCGTTCACGTTTCCGGTGCTGGCCTCCGGGGCGCTCGGGTACGGGGCGACGATCGCGCTGCAGAACGCCGGGATCGCCCGGACCAGCGTGACGCACGCCGCGCTGCTGTCGGGAGCGGCTCCGGTGCTGGTGGCCGTGATCGCCCTGGTGTGGCAGCGGACCGTGGCGCGGCCGGTCGCGTGGGCCGGGTTCGCGCTGTCCCTGGCCGGGGCGGGCGTGATCACCGGCGGGCACGGGGGCGGGGCCTCGCTCACCGGGGACGCGCTGGTGCTGGGCTCGGTGGTGCTGATGGCGGCGGGGACGGTGGCGCAGGCCCGGTTCGTCGCGGACCTGGACGCGGTCGCGGTGACGGCCGTGCAGTTCGTGGGAGCGGCGGCGGCGACGCTGCCCCTCGCGGCGGCGGAGGGTATTCCGGCCGCCCCGTCCGGGGCGGGAGCGGTCGCGGGCCTGGTCGTTTCGGCCGCGGGACTGGCGGTCGCCGGGACGCTGCTGCCGTTCACCCTGTACGGCTACGGGCAGCGGCACGTGCCGGCCGAGGTGGCGGGCGCGTTCTTGAACCTGGAGCCGTTCGTGGGCGCGATCAGCGGGATCGCGCTGTTCGGCGAGCCCGCCGGGCCGCGGCAGATCGCGGGCGGCGCGGCGATCCTGATCGGCGTCGCGCTGGGCAGCCTCCCCGGGCTCGCGAGGGAGCGGTGGCGGGCCGGGGCGGCTCCGGCCCTGCCCTGACCTGGGTTCAGCCCGCCCCGGCGGCGGCGCTGGCGTGCCGGGAGAGCGGCGAGAGGCCGTGCGATACGGTTGCCGGGAATCAGGCGGTACGCGCGGAGGTGGATGATGTACGGACTGGTCACCCGCTGGTCACTGGACGGGGCCCCGGCAGAAGCCGAGCGGCAGCTCCGGGAGTACGTGGGAGCGGAGTCACATCCTAAGTTCACCGGCCGTCCGGGCCTCATCGAGAAAATCTGGACGATGAAGCCCGGAACGTTCTTCGCGGGCAACTACATCTGGGCGACCGAGCAGGCGCGCGCGGAGTTCGTCGCGTCGCTGTCCGGGGCGCCGTCGAAGGTCACGCAGATCATCGGCCGGGATCCGGAGCTCGTCGAGGAATTCGAGATCGTCGCCGTCGCCGAGGGCGGCGAGGGAATGGAAGGGATCACCGGGACGGGCACCGCGTTCCGCGCTGGTGCATGAAGCCGGCCCCGTTCGAGTACGTCCGCCCGGAGAGCCTGGACGAGCTGGTCGGCATGCTGACCGCCGGTGATGTCCTGCTCGCGGGCGGCCAGAGCCTGCTGCCCGCGCTCAGTGAGCGACGGCGGAGGCTCCGGCGCCTGGTCGACGTGAACGCGGTGCCCGGGCTTGAGCGCTGCGAGGCCGGGCCGGGGCTGCTGCGAGCCGGGGCGCTGACCCGGCACCGGGACCTGGCCGGGCGCGCCGACGTGCGGGCGGCGGTGCCGGTGCTGGCCGAGGCGGCCCGGCATGTCGGGCACGAGGCGGTCCGGGTCCGGGGAACCCTGGGCGGAAGCATCGCCAACGCGGATCCCGCCGCCGAGCTTCCGGGCGTGTGCGTGCTGCTGGACGCGGTGGCGAGGGTCCGTTCGGCGGCGGCCGGGGAGCGGGCGGTTCCGGTGGCGGACCTGCTCCGGCCCGGGGGCCTGGCGGAGGGCGAGGTGATCACCGTGGTGGAGGTTCCGGCGCTGCGGCCGGGGGAAGGCTGGGGTTTCGCTGAGCTCAGCCGCCCCGGGGCCTATGCGTTTCCGCTGGTCACGGTGTCCGCGACGGTGATGCGTGGTTCCGGTGGCGTCGTGACCGGGGTGCGGGCCGCTGTCACCGGGGCTGCCGGGGCGCCGTACGCGCTGCCGGGCGAGGAGGCGGCGGGGCTGCTCGGGGCGGTGCCCTCGGCGGCGTGGGCTGGCGCGGTCGCGGGCCGGCTGGCGGCCGCGGCCCGTCCGGTCTCCGATCATTACGCCAGTGCCGGTTACCGCCGGCGGATGGTCGCGCACCTGGCTCGCCGGGTACTGGCGGACGCGGCCGGGCGGGCCGGCGCGGGAGGAACGCCATGATCGAGGTGTCGTTCACCGTGAACGGGCGGCCGTACCGGATCGCGGTGGAGCCGCGGACGCTGCTGTCGGACGCGCTGCGGGAGCAGTGCGGCCTGACCGGGACGCATGCGGGCTGCGAGCACGGCGTGTGCGGGATGTGCACGGTCCTGGACGGCGGGCAGCCAGTTCGCTCGTGCCTGATGCTGGCCGTGCAGGCTGAGGGCCGCGTGTTCACCACCGTGGAAGGGCTCGGGGCCCCGGATGAGCTGAGCCCGCTGCAGGACGCGTTCCGGGCCGAGCACGGGGTGCAGTGCGGGTTCTGCACGCCGGGCATCCTGCTCACGCTCCGGGCGTACCTGGATCAGCATCCGGGGGCGTCGGAGGCGGAGCTGCGCGAGGCACTGTCGGGGAACCTGTGCCGCTGCACGGGGTATCAGAACATCGTGGCCGCCGCGCTGCGGGCGGCCGGGCGCTGCGGCGTCCCGGAGCCCGGAGAGTGCTCCGGGGAGCGGGGGTCGCCGCTTGGCGCGGCGGCTGTCCGGCGGGAGGACGCCCGGCTGCTGACGGGCACCGCGAGGTTCACCGATGACGTCCCGGTGCCCGGGGCGGTGCATGTTCACTTCGTCCGCAGCCCGCATGCGCACGCCCGGATCACCGGCATCGACACCTCTGCGGCGCGGGCCGCCGACGGGGTGACCGGCGTGTTCACCGGCGCGGACCTGGCCCGGTGGACGTCGCCGGCCCGGATGGCGCCGCCGATCGAGGGCCTGGTGCCGATGGAGACCGAGACTCTGCCGTCCGGGAAAGTCCGGTTCGCGGGGGATCCGGTCGCCGTCGTGGTGGCGGCTGACCGGTACCGGGCGGAGGACGCCGGGGCGCTGGTCCGGGTGGAGTACGAGCCGCTGCCGCCAGTCCTGGACGCGGAGGAAAGCCTGGCCGGGGATGCCGCGCTGGTGGATGACTCGCTGGATTCGAACGTGGTGTTCCGCGGCGGCCTTTCGTCCGGGGACGCGGCGGCGGCGTTCGCCCGCGCGGACCGGGTGGTGCGGACGCGATTCTCGCATCAGCGGATGACGCATGCGCCCATGGAGACGCGGGGCTGCGCGGCCGTGTGGGACGCGGGGCGCGGCGAACTGACGGTGCATACCGGGACGCAGGTGCCGCATCCGTTCCGGACGCAGCTGGCGGCGCGGCTGCGGCTGCGGGAGGACCAGGTGCGGGTGATCGTTCCGGATGTGGGCGGGGCGTTCGGGCAGAAGCTGGTGGTGTACCGGGAGGATGTGGTCGTCGCGGCGCTCGCGATGCGGCTGGGGCGGCCGGTGCGGTGGCGGGAGGACCGGGGCGAGAACCTGATGGCGGCGGCGTCGGCGCGGGAGGATAGCGCGGAGGTCGAGGCGGCCGTTACCGCGGACGGGCGGATCCTCGCGCTGCGGGCCCGGCTGCTCAGTGATTTCGGTGCTTACAGTTTCTTTCCCGCCAATTACATGCTGCGGGTGGTCGCGATGATGCTGCCCGGGGTGTACCGGGTGCCCGCGTATTCCTGCGAGATGACGGTCGTGCTGTCGACGAAGGTTCCGGCGGCGCCGATGCGCGCGCCGATGGCGGTGTGCACCTGGGTTACCGAGAGCACTGTTGACGCGGTCGCCCGGGAGCTTGGCCTGGACCCGGTGGAGGTCCGGGAGCGCAACATGCTGCGCGAGGAGGAGCTTCCTTACGTGACGGCGTCCGGGGAGACGTATGAGGACGTCACCCCGTACCGGGCGTTCGGCGCGGTGCTGGACCGGTACGACTATGCCGGGTTCCGGCGGCGGCAGCGGGAGGGGCGGGCCGCGGGCGTGTACCGCGGCGTGGGCCTGGCGTGCGTGGTGGAGCCGACGACGTACGGGTCGGCGTTCTACCGGTCGGCCGGGATCCCCGGGTCGGGGCATGAGTCGGCGTGGGTGCGGATCGATCCGAGCGGGTCGGTAGCGGCCTCGACGGGGATCGCGGCCGCGGGGCAGGGGCATGAGACCACGCTGGCCCAGGTAGTCGCGGCCGGTCTCGGGGTGCGGCCGGAGGACGTGGCCGTCCGGCTGGGCGATACGGAGGTCGCGCCGTACGGGATGGGGACGCGCGGGGCGCGCAGCGGGACGGCGGGCGGGGGCACGGCGCTGCTGGCCGCGCGGCGGCTGAAGGAGAAGGTGCTGGCCATCGCCCGTGAGATGCTCGGCGGGGAGGATGGGCTGGACGTGCGGGACGGCGAGGTCGTGGCAGCCAAGGAGGACGGGTGGGTCGGCACCGGCCTGTCGGTGGCGGACATCGCGCGGACCGCCTACCTGGATCCGCTGTCCCTGCCGGAGGGCCTGGAGCCGGGCCTGGCGGTCCAGCTGGCTTATGACCCGCCGCCGATGACGTATTCCAACGCGGTGCACCTGTGCGAGGTGACCGTCGATCCGGTCACCGGGCAGGTGCGGATCGAGCGGTACCTGGTGGCCGAGGACGCCGGGACCGTGATTAACCCGGCGGTCGTCGAGGGCCAGGTGCACGGGGCCGTGATGCTGGGGGCGGGCGGGGTGCTGTGCGAGGGCATCGTCTATGACGAGGCGGGCCGGAACCTGGCCGGATCGTTCCGTGATTACGCGCTGCCGTCGGTGCGGGAGGCGCCGGCGGTGGAGGTCGTGCACTGCGGGACGCCGAGTTCCCGGACGCCCGGGGGAATGAAGGGGATGAGCGAGGGCGGGGTGATGGGATCGATCGCGGCCGTGACCGCCGCGGTGAACGACGCGATCGCGCCGTCCGGCGTGACCGTCTCTCGCCTGCCGGTCACGCCGCCTCGGCTGTCGGACCTGCTGGATGGCCGTCTGCCGGGCGTGCCCGGGCATCAGGATGAGTAGAGAGGATTTTCATGGTCCAGGACAAGCGCCGCGTTGCCGTGGCCGGGCTCGGTGTCATGGGCGCGCCCATGGCACGCGTCCTGCTCCGCGCCGGTTTTCCCGTCACGGTGATCCCGCACCGCAGCCGTGTCGCCGCTGAGGAACTCGCCGCGCAGGGCGCGGAGATCGCCGGGAGCGTCGGGGAGGCTGCCGCGGACAGTGATGTCGTTATCGCTCTCGTCCCGGCCCTGCCGGAGCTGACGGAGGTCGCGGAGGGCGTGCTGGCGGCCGGGCGGCCCGGGCTGACGCTGCTGAACATGAGTACTGTCGGGCCGGCCGGCGTCACGGAGCTGGGAGCCCGGCTGAGTGCCGCCGGGATCGCCGTGGTGGACGCGCCGGTGAGCGGCGGGCCGGTGAAGGCGGCGGACGGGACGCTGGCGATCATGGCCAGCGGTGCGGGCGCGGACGTGGACGGGGTCGCGGATGTTCTCGGTGCCCTGGGCGAGAAGGTGTTCCGGACCGGGGCTCTCGGTACGGGGCAGGCGGCGAAGCTGTGCAACAACATGCTGGCCGCCACGATCATGGCGGCGAACGCGGAGGTCCTGACCCTGGCCGCCAAGGCGGGCCTGGACCCGGCGCAGGTCCGGGAGATCGTGCTTGCTTCCTCGGGGGGCAGCACGGTCCTGGACACCTGGGTGCCGCGGAACCTGCTGCGGGACACCTACGAGCCGGGGTTCGCGCTGAAGCTGATGTACAAGGACGTGGGGCTGGGCCGTGACCTGGCCCGGCAGGCGGGTGCGCCGCTGCCGCTGGCGAACCTGGCTCATGAGCTGTACGGGTTCTGCACGCAGGGGCCTGGCGCCGACCGTGACTACTCGTATGTGAGCACGATCTTCCAGGACGCGGCGGACGTCACCGTCGCGACCGGGGAGCCGCGCCGCAAGGACTGACCGGGCCCGGGCCGCGCGCGTTGTTACCTGTGTCATATTCAGAGAATCCTCTGTATTTCCTCGCGCCGCACATTTACATTAGTGGCTGATGCAAGTGGCACGTCGTGACGGGTGCGCCACATGGCGTTCCGTTGCGTCGTGCCGCCGGACGCGACACGGAGGAAGCCATGTGCGGAATCACCGGGTGGGTCTCGTTCAGCCGGGACCTGCGCGCTGACCCTGCCCACCAGGCCACGGCGGACGCGATGACCGAGACGATGTCCTGCCGCGGCCCGGATGACAGCGGGACCTGGCTGGCGCGGCACGCCGCGCTGGGCCACCGCCGCCTGGCCATCATCGACCTGCCGGGCGGCCGGCAGCCGATGGCCCTGGACACCCCGGACGGACCGCTGGCCATCGTCTACTCGGGAGAGACCTACAACTACACCGAGCTGCGCTCGGAGCTGGCCGGGCGCGGCCACCGGTTCGGCACCGATTCCGACACCGAGGTCGTCCTCCACGCCTACCTCGAGTGGGGCGAGGCGATGGCGGAGCGCCTGAACGGTATGTACGCGTTCGCGATCTGGGATTCGCGCGAGGACAAGCTCGTGATGATCCGGGACCGGATGGGGATCAAGCCGTTCTACTACTACGAGACGGCGGACGGCGTCCTGTTCGGCTCGGAGCCCAAGGCCATCCTGGCCAGCTCCCTGGCCGAGCGGACCGTGACCCTGGACGGGCTGCGCGAGCTGTTCGCGTTCGTCAAGACGCCGGGCCACGCGGTGTGGGATGGCATGCGCGAGGTGGAGCCGGGGACGGTCGTGACGGTGACCAGGGCCGGGCTGCGCACCACCCGGTACTGGTCCTTGGAGACCCGCGAGCACACTGACGGCCAGGAGGCGTCCGTCGCGCATGTCCGGGAGCTGCTGGAGGACATCACGCGCCGGCAGCTGGTGGCCGACGTGCCGCGGTGCACGCTGCTGTCGGGCGGGCTGGACTCCTCGGCGCTGACCGCGATCGCGGCCCGGCAGCTGGGCACCCGCGGAGAGAAGGTCCGGAGCTTCTCGGTGGACTTCGCCGGGCAGGAGGAGAACTTCGTCCCGGACCAGATGCGGGGGACGCCGGACTCCCCGTACGTGCGGGACGTGGCGAAGCATTCCGGGACCGAGCACCGGGACATCGTGCTGAATCCCGATGACCTGGCCGACCCGGAGGTGCGGAAGACGGTGATCCGCGCGCGGGACATGGCGGCCGGGCTGGGCGACATGGACGCGTCGCTGTACCTGCTGTTCAAGGCGATCCGCGGCGAGTCGACGGTGGCGCTGTCCGGGGAGTCGGCGGACGAGGTGTTCGGCGGGTACGCGTGGTTCTTCGACGAGGAAGCCCGGAAGGGGCAGACGTTCCCGTGGATCTCGGCCACGTCGCACGTGATGGGCGAGCGGGACGCGATTCTCGACCCCGGGCTGGCCTCGGCCCTGAACCTGGACGGGTACATCCAGGACAGCTACGACTCGGCGGTGGCCGGGATCGAGCGGCTGGACGGCGAGTCCGGCTTCGAGTGGCAGATGCGGAAGATCTCCTACCTGCACTTGACGCGGTTCGTGCGGAACCTGCTGGACCGCAAGGACCGGATGTCGATGGCCGTGGGGCTGGAGGTGCGGGTACCGTTCTGCGACCACCGGCTGGTGGAGTACGTCTACAACGCGCCGTGGTCGCTGAAGACCTATGACGGCCGGGAGAAGTCGCTGCTGCGCGGGGCGACGCGAGAGGTGCTGCCGGAGTCGGTGGCGAACCGGGTGAAATCCCCGTACCCGTCCACGCAGGACCCGAGCTACGCGGTGAAGCTGCGGGACAACGCGCGGGAGTACCTGCCGGACTCCGGTCATCCGGTGTTCAGCATCGTGAACCGGAAGTGGCTGGAGAACGCGGTGGCGGGCACCGGCGAGGACATCACGCAGGAGTCCCGGTTCGGTCTGGAGCGGACCCTGGACCTGGCGCTGTGGCTGGACATCTACAAGCCGGTGCTGAAATTGTCGTAGTCATGAGCGAGAGCCCGGTGAGCACCGCCGAGGCCCTGCAGCTGGTGGTGGCGATGCACCGGCTGCTGCGGGGCCTGCGGCGGGCCGCGGGCGTGCCTTCTCCGCACGCGACCCAGCTCGTCGTCCTGTCGCTGCTGGCCCAGAACGGGCCGCTGCGGGTCGGCGAGCTGGCCGCGCGGGTTCCGTGCTCGCAGCCGACGGCGACGCTGACCGTGTCGGGACTGCGGTCGTCCGGGCTCGTCACCAGCGAGCCGGACCCGGATGACGGGCGGGCTTCCCGGGTGGCGATCACGACGGAGGGGCAGCGGGTGCTGGAGTCCGTGGCCGAGGGCGAGGCGCGGGAGCTGGCGGGGCTGATCGGGGAGACGGGCGAGACGGACCTGGCGCTGCTGCGCGCGGTGGTTCCGCTGCTGGAGCGGCTGGCCGACCGGGCCGTGGCCGGGCAGGAGCCCGCCGCGCCCGACGGGGAGGCTCCGTCAGGCGCGGGTACGCGCGGCGTGTTACCGGGTCAGGTGGTGCAGCAGGTCCGCGACCGAGTCCAGGATCAGGGGGGTGCCGGGCAGGCCGGTGCGCCCCGGGACGCCGGACAGTTCCTCCCTGGTGGACTCGCCGGACAGGACCCCGGCGGTGATGCCGGCGCCGGCGCGGAGGCCGGACTCGACGTCGCTGACGGTGTCTCCGGCGACGGCGAGCTCGTGGACGGAGCCGCCGCCGAGACGGGTCAGGGCGGCGAGCGGCATGTCGGGCCAGGGGCGGCCGCGGCCCGCGTCGGCCGGCGACAGGACCAGGTAGACCGCGTCGCGCCAGCCGAGGACGTCGATGATGGAGTCGCGGGTGGCCGGGGAGAACCCGGTGGACAGGCAGGTCCTGATGCCGGCGTCACGGCAGGCGGCGAACAGGCTGTCGGCGCCGGGCATGGGCTCGATGTCGCCGGCGCGGACGGCGGCCTCGTAGGAGGCCTCGAATGCCGTGTTGGCCTGCTGCGCCTGGTCTTCGGTGGCGAGGAGGTGGCGGAACACCTCGATCTTGGACTGGCCCATGGTGTCGCGGACGTAGGTCATGGCGGCGTCGAGGTCGGCGACCGGCTGGGCGGTGAGGGCGGCGGTGAACGCGGCCATGACGGTGCCGGAGTCGCGGACGGTGGTGCCGGCCATGTCGAGGCAGACGACGGAGATGCGGGTCACTGGAAGGTCTCCTCTGCGATGGCGGGGGAACAGGTCATGCCGCGGCCGCCGGGCCCGGTGACGAGGACGACGCCGTCGGCCACGGCGGAGCGGTGGTAGATGGCACCGGTGCCGGTGACCTGGCTGTAGACGCCGGCCCAGCGGCGCCGGACGCGCGGCAGCGTGACGCCGAGGAGGGCCTGCGCGCGGGCGGTCAGGTGGTCGTAGGGTTCCTCGGTGACGTCGAAGGAGAACGGCTCGTCGTATTCGTGGGTGTCGCCGATGGTGAGGCTGCCGTCCTCGCGCTGGACGAGGAGGAGCTGGGCGCGGTGGTCGGCGGCGACGGGGGGCTGGGCGGGCAGTCCGGCGAGGGCGGGGACGTCGAAGGCCGGGTAGTAGCGCAGGGAGTCTCCGTCGGCGACCGAGGTGGTCAGCCGGTCCGGCAGCGGGTCGGTCTGCATCATCTGCAGCCGGACGCGGCGCAGTCCGCTGCCGTTGTTGTCCTGGGCCAGGTGGCGTCCCGCGGCGAGGTGCGGCCCGGCGACGCCGGTGTAGTTCGCGCCGGTGCACAGGATGACGCGGTCGCCGCGGTGCCAGGTGCCGGTGTGGTCCCGGACGGCGTGGTCGCCGATCTCGACGGCTTCGAGGCCGGGGAGCCACTGGTAGGAGGGGCCGGTGATCGATGCGCGGAGCGCGGGGAGGGCGAGGCGGGGCTCGACGATGGCGTCGGCCTCGCACCACAGGCCGCCGAGGAAGTCCCCGCGCAGGGCGGGGTTGACGTCGCGGACCTGGCCGGGGGTGAGGAGGGAGAACTTCCGCTGCTTGGCGTCGGGCAGGTCGAGGGCCTCGCGGAGGACGGCGAGTTCGGCGTCGGTGGAGGCGAGGGTCATGGAGCCGTGCGGCCGGAACCCGGTGCCGGGGGCGTCGGCGGCGAATTCCTCCCATAGCTGCCGGGCGCGCAGGGCCAGCTGGAGTTCGGGGCCGGCCTGGCGGCCGCTGACCCAGACCAGGCCGAAGTTCCGGACGGTCGCGCCGCGTCCTTCGGGTTCGCGTTCGAGGTGGACGACATGGAACCCGTGGCGCCGCGCGTGGAGCGCGTGCATGGTTCCGAGGATGCCTCCGCCGACAATGACAATCTTCTCAGCCACGGACACCAGCATACGCCAACTTGTATAGCCAACTTAATGGACGGCGGGTGAAGCGCCGGTGAAGGCATCCCGGGCCGCCGGTTACGGGCGCGGGTCGACCGGCGTGAGCACGCCGAGGCGGTCCTCGACCCGCTGCGCGGCGTCCAGGCACAGGTCCTCGCGGAATGCCCGGCCGATGACCTGCACCCCGGCGGGGAGCCCGCCGTCCGTCCCGGTCGGCACGGCCACCGCGGGCACGCCGGCGAAGCTCGTCACCGAGCACAGCCGCATCCCCGCCGCGACCCGCTCCCATCCGGCCCGGTCCCGGGACTCCAGCCCCGGCTCCACGGGAGGCTCGGTGAAAACCGGCCCGAGCAGCAGCGGGTATTCATGAAGGAATTCCGCCCAGGACCGGCGGATGCTCATCCAGGTTCCCATCAGCGTCATGAGCTCCGCGGCGCTCGCGGGCGGGGCCGTTTCCATCGCCATCGCGATGTAGCGATCCCCGCCTTCGCCGAGCAACGTCCGCACCATCGGCCAGGCCGGGGCGAACTCGGTCGCGGTGATCCGCCGGTAGACGTCCAGGGCCTCGTCCAGCCGGGGAACGTCCGCCGCGTCCCGCACGTCGTACCCGGCGTCGCTGAGCGCCCCGGCCGCGTCCGCGACGGCGCCGCGGACCGAGGGGCGCACGCCCTGCCCGCCGGGGTCGGCGACGACCGCGACCCGGACCGGTCCGGCGAGGGGCTCGCCGTACAGGGGGACGGGCACGGCGCGGGGGTCGCGCGGGTCGGTCCCGGCCAGGACCTCGAAGGCGGCGCGGAGATCGGCGACGGTCCTGGCGAGGGGCCCGTCGACAACCAGCATCTGGGAGGCGGGGCCGGGATCATCCCGGCTGAGGACCCGGTGGTCGGCGGGGAACCGTCCCGCGGTCGGCTTGAGCCCGGCAATGCCGCAGAACGACGCGGGGATCCGCACCGACCCGCCCGAGTCGTTGCCGAGGCCGAGGGCGGCCATCCCGGAGGCGACCGCGACCGCGTCGCCGCCGCTGCTGCCGCCCGGGGTGCGGGCGGGATCCCACGGGTTCACCGTGTCGCCGTACAGCTCGCTGCGGGTGTGCATGCCGGCGAGGACCATCGTGGGCAGGTTGGCGTGCCCGACGGGGATCGCGCCGGCCGCGCGCAGCCGGGCCACCGGGGGCGCGTCGGCCGGGGCCACGAGATCACGGAAACGCGGGGTCCCGAACGTGGTCGGCACACCCTCGATCGGAGTCGTCTCCTTCACCGTGAACGGAACGCCCGCCAGGGATCCCAGTTCCTCTCCGGCGGCGCGCCGCCGGTCGGTCCGCGCCGCGGCCTCGCGGGCCCGCTCCGCCAGCAGCTGCGTGACCGCGTTGAGGCGCGGGTTGACCTGGGCGATGCGTGCCAGGTGGCTGTCCATCAGTTCGGCGGCTGATACGTCTCCGCCCCGGACCGCCGCCGCCTGCTCCGCCGCGGTGAGCTTCCACAGGGGATCCATCGCCGGGTCCGCCTTCCCTCGCCGTGTTTCCCGGTTACCGGGGCCCCGCCTGCCTCGACAGGGCGTTGACCGACACCGAGTTCCGCACGCTGAATGCCGTCTCGGTGCCCAGGTAGCGGTCGTCGGACCACTCGACGGGGACGGCCTCGGGGTCGGTGGTCAGCCGCCGTTCGCGCAGCAGCGCCGTCCCCGGGGAGACGCCGAGCAGCCGGGCGTCCTCCTCGGAGGCGGGCACCGCGTCGATCACGTGCTCGGCGTCGGCGAAGACCACTCCGAGCTCTTCCAGCCGCGCCGTGATGGAGTCGGCCTCCAGGTCCAGGCCCGCGACCAGGTCGCCGACCGGTCCCGGGTAGGCGGCCCGCTCGACCATCACCGGACGCCCGGACAGCATCCGCACCCGGACCAGGTGGTGGACCGGCGTGCCCGGTTCGAGGGCGAGCCGCTCGGCCTCCGCTGGCGTGGCGGGCCGGTGCTCCAGGGAGACGACCCGCCCGGCGGGTTCCTCCCCGATGGCGCGGGCCCAGCGGGAGAACGACAGCAGTTCCCCGAAGCTCTGCACCCGGGTTCCGCCGATGACCACGCGCCGGGCCCCGCGCCGGGAGGCGATCATCCCGTCGGCGCGCAGCGCCGCGAACGCCTGCCGGACCGTCCCGCGTGACACCCCGTACCGCTGGGCGAGTTCCGCCTCCGACGGCAGCCGGGTGTTCGGGGGGTACTCCCCGTCCGCGATCGCCGCCTTGATGTCCTCGGCCACCTTCCGGTACAGCGCCGGTGTCCCCGCCTCACTCGTCATAATTCCCGAGGGTACTTGCACGTGACTAGCCATGTTCGCTGCGGCGGCCGTGCCTGCGCTCGCTCAGGACCCTGGCATTGTGCCCCCCGGGGACTGGGTCCAGCGCAGCGTGACATCCAGGTGAGCACCAGCGGAGGAACTCGCGATCAGCGCGCCAAACGATCCGTCAAGTTTGACTCCGAGCTGTATTTCCACTTCGTCCGGCTGGCCGGGGAATCCACGGAATTTCTCGATCACCTCCGCCGCGGCGGCGGTTACAGGCTGCAGCGCGTCGCTGAGCCTCTGCCCGGGAAGAGGAACTGCCGCGGACCGGGCCGCGGGGGCAGTGCCGGGTGGCGACGGCGACTCGACGGTCACCGCGGTGCTGCCGTCGGCGAGCAGGAAGCTTGCGAGTACGGGCATGATCTGTCATCCGTTTCGATATGGAGTCCCGCAAACGGGATGGAGGGCGGGGACGTGGTCCTCTTCGGCTTCTGCGTCCTGCCGCACCCGCTCCAGTTCCGGGAGAATTTTTGACGTCAGGGTGTCAGGGGCCGAGATATAGTCCAAGACGGCGTTGTCGAATGCCTCGCTAAGGGCTGGCGGCATGGAGTCGGACGCGCCGAAGCAGAGCTGGCGCTGAGAGAAAAGCAGTTTCGCGATATCACGGGTCACGCCCTTCGGGTAGTCCCCGGGCTGGACCTGCTTGTCCGCCGAGAGGGTTCCGGGCAACCCGGCCGTCCGCGGCGCGGGCTCCGTGTCCACCCACCTGCGCTGCGTAGCGGGTTGAGTCATGTATTTCATGAACTTCGCGGTTCCGGAGGTGTTCTTGAACATCACGGCGAAATCGGCGGACACCTGCACGGGGGTCCCCGCGGGCGGGGCGGCGAAGGCATAGTCGCCGTGGTAGTGGTCGCTTTTCGTGAAAGCCTCGTCGACGAGCGCGCCGTGCGCGAGAGTGCATCCGGACGAGGCCGGGTTGAATTTCTTGGTCCCGACCGGTGTCGTCAGCGCTCTGCCTGGCCCGCCGTACAGTTCTCCGAGGGATTTGCCGGAGCTGAGAAGATGACCCCACATGAGCCAGGCATCGCGGACGGGGCCCGAAGTCCACGACAGCCGGCCCGCCGCCCATTTCCGGTATTCCCGCGGATACCGGTTCAGCATGATGTCAGCGATCCAGTCGGTTCCCGGCCAGCCCGACGTGGGTGCCGACGAGAGGGCGAGGCACCACGGGGCCCGTCCGGCCGCGTCGCCGGACCTCGTGGCGCCGGGCAACTGGCTCCAGGTGCCCGAGGCTAGTGCCTGCGCATGAGACTTTGCGGGGTCGTACCAGATGAGGCTCTTGACGTCGACCTTGATCGGGACCGCGTACGCATGGCCGTGGGGCGACAGTCGCATGAACGATGACCACGGCGGCCCGTAGTCGCTGGTCGTGATCACGGGGTCGAGATTCTGCAGAGGGTATCGGTCATGCTTGTACTGGGCGAGGGCTCCGATGCTGGGCAGCGCGGCCAGTTGCGGCAGTTCGCCTTGCTGCTGGTCCGCGGTGATCTCCTGGGCGAGAGCGCGGGTGGACTCCACGTTGACCTGCACTCCCGGGTTGGCCCGATTGAACGGTTTGGTCACCTCATTCTTGAAGATAGTGGTTTCCGTGGGGGTGAACGCGACCAGGATGGTGACGGTTTCCCGTGGCGCGGAGCATCCTTGGGCTGCGGCCGCCAGCAGTGACAGGGCGAGGACGGTCGCCGCGGTTGTGTACCAGCGGGGCTTCGTTTTCATCTGGGGTACCGGTATTCGCGGAGGCGGGGGCGGTAGGACGTGTATGCGAGGACCAGTGCGGCGCTCATCAGGAGGAGCCCGGCGGCCAGCGTCCACCAGAAGAAGGCGTAGCTGGCGTTAACCGTGGCGGGTGACGCTACGGACGCGGCCTGCTGGCCGTTCACCAGCGGGCGGAAGTAGCGTGACAGTTGCCCGCTGTCCCGTGTGTCCAGGGACGCGACGAGGGCCGCGAGGAACAGTTCGGCCGTGACCGCGGCCGTGAGCCTGCCGCTGATCAGCCGGCGGTAGCCCCTCCACAGGACGCTGCTGGTGCAGGCAGCGATCAGCAGCGCGGCGAGGCACGGGGCGAACAGCACGGGCCACGCAACCGCCGGGCTGAGCCAGGCTGAGTCCTCGGCTGCCCTCACCGCGCCGGTTTCGCGGTGGATGAGCCCATGAAGGCTGACCTGGATCCCCTGGGACCCGTCCAGAAGGTTGGTCGCGTACCCCAGTTCCGCCTTGGTCAAGCCCGGGCCGCCGCTTGCCTGGTAGTCGATTCCTGCCTGCTGGATCAGCCCGGTGTAGACGACGAGCAGGCCCTCGCTGAACTGGATTGTCGTCGCGGCCAGCGGGCCGGCGGCGTTGTTTTCGGCCGCGAGCAGAAGCTCCTGCGTGGCCGCGGTGACATTGTTCTGAAAATCCGTTCCCGAGCCAGCCAGCTGAATGTATCGATCGTTATCGCTTGCTTTCGCTGCCGTGTTTGCCTCCTTCAGGGAGGTCTCGGCCTGGCGCAGGTAGAAGACCGCGCGCCCGCCGTTTACCGCGGCGGTCACCTGGCCGTGGGCCTCGGATGCCACGAGAGCGCACAGCGCGGCCGTGAGAATGATCATCGCAAGCGTCGCCGCGCGGAACCGGCTCAGCCACCAGGTCGCATGAGTGCGCGGGATCCGCGGGCGCGGCCAGCGTGCGGCTCGCCTGATCAGGCCGGGAACTGGTGACGGCATCCTTCCTCCTCGCAGAAGTTGACCTCGGGCCCTTTGGTGTCATGACCGTCAGGACAGGTCCGGGAGACGAGAACCTGCCCGGCGGGGGCACCCCGGCGGACCTGGCGTGCGCTGGCGCTGGCTTCGCGAACATCGGCGTCGAGAGCAGTGTCGTGCAATGTCACCTGGCCGAACTCATCGATGTCGACGACCCGTTCCAGCTGCCGCAGGACGGCCGCCGCGCCGAGGCGCCGGGCGAGGGCGACAGCGTGCTCCAGTTGCCGTCGTGCTGCCAGCGTGTCTCCGTGCCGGTATGCGTTCAGCCCCTCCTGCGCCGCGTGCGTCAGCTGGTCCCAGTCCGTAACCCGCGTCGCGGAAACGTCGACCGGGCCAGGGCCGCGGAACGGGAGGTCGTGGATTGCCAGTTCCACCTGATCGGCACAGGGAATCGCCCCGCCGGGCCCGCGCTCGACAGTCATGCCGATCCATGCGGCCGGGAAATCGGACCTGGACGGCCGCTGGCGGTCCACATGCAGCTTGACCAGATAGGCCCGGCTTTCCCCGGCGGCCCACGCGGGCAGCGGTATGTCGACGGTGGTGCCCGCATGATCGCGGGCCGGAGCCGGAAGGTCCACGTCGCTGCGGTCAGGTTCGGTCTGCGTCACGGCCACCAAGCGGCACCGCTCGCTCAGGCTGAGCTGGAGGAAGGTGACGGCGGGACCTGCCTGCTGCGGAGATCGCGGGAGCGGCGCGGCCTGGACGGGGACGGCCTCCACCGACCCGCTCAGCTCCTGCGCGACGAAAGCGAGTGCCTCGCGGCTGCCGCCGTCGCCGACGGAGCGGACATCGCAGGTGAAACCGCGGCTGCGGCTGAAGACTTTGAGACTAGAGGCGAGCTGATCGGGTGACTCTTCGCTGATTCCGCTGGTGTAGAGCACAGCGTGGCAGGCTGCTCCTGGCGGTGCCTGGCCGGAGAGTTCGCTGACGCAGGCAAGCCAGCGGCCCAGGGCCGCTCCGCCGTCCGCGGCGAGGTTGGTGATCACGGCCATGGCCTCGCCCCGGGACCGTGACCCAGCCGACGCGAAGGGACCGGCTTCGGGGTAGACGCGCACCGCGGCGTGATTGCCTGCGATCACCGCGAAGGGAGTGCCATCGGGCAGGGCCGCGATGGCACTCCGGGCCGCCGCCTGAGCTCGCAGCAGCCTGCCCTCTTTGTGCATGTGCCGTGACCGGTCCAGGACGATGATCTCGGCAAGGTTCCCGGGACCGCTTCCGTGTCGCGCCTGCAGGGTGACGAGCGCGTACATGTAATCGACGTCACTGGTCAGCTCCGGGGTGAAATCGATGTCGAGGCTAAACCACAGCCCGGCGGAACGGTAACCGGGATCGCGCGCGTTCACGGGCGGGTCACCATGACCAGATCGTCGGCGGGCGGATGGCGTTGGCCAGGTCGATGAGAGCCTGGTGCACTCGTTCGGTCGAGGCGACGAGCGCGGCCCTGCGCAGCGCTCCTTCAAGGTCCCGGCGGTCGCTCTCGGAGGGCACTGCGGGACTGCCCGATCGACTGGCCGACGCACGGGCATATGCGAGTTCCACGTCGAGCAGCGCGGTTGACGGGGCGTCAAGGACAAGTTTCCTGTCCGCACGTCGGCGGCGGGCGCTGTTGACGTCCTCCTCAGACGGCACCAGCGCGTGGCTGCCTGCCTTGATGATGGCGGCCAGGCAGTGAATCGCGCCGATCCGGGCGTCCGGTTCGAAACGCGACTCGGAGGGTACCTGGTCGAGAGCCGTCGCGGCAGCCTCGCGTTGTCCCCACGTGAGCAGAACTCTCGCGAGCCCGAAGTGCGCGGCGATGAAGGTCTCGTCGGACTGGGAGACCAGCGCGTAATACATCCAGGCGCGGGCCGGGCGGCCGCACAGTTCAGCGCACAGGCCGAGCGCGAGCAGCGGGGGCAGTTCGCCGGGTACCGCCGCGCGGACAGCGGCGAAGTCGGGCTCCGCCCGCGCCGCCCTGCGATCCGGTGCCCCGGGTCTCGCCAGTGCGATCAGAGCCCGGTACCAGGCCCGGCGCCAGTCCCCGTCGGCCAGGTCTGCCTCCTGGAGGCAGCGGTCCGCGGCATCGGGATCGTGATTGCGGAGGGCGGCATGACACGGGCGAAGGTGGTCGGTCGCCGTCGCAGGGCTGTGGTCGCGGGGGCCGGGGTTGGCGGCGGGAAGTCCGGCCGCGATGTCGTCGGGCGGAGGGGGCCGGAAGGGATCGACGGATACGTCCAGCAGCCGGGAACCCCGGGACCGGGCCCGCGTCCACTGGGTCAGGGGCATCGCGCTGCCCAGACGGCCGGAGAGGGAGTCGGTCGCGTTTCCGAACAGTACCGACCTGTGGGCTGTCCGTGCCCGGGTGATCTGGCGTATGACGCCGCTGAGCTGATCGCCGAACTGCCGGGCTGACGTGAAGCGGGCTGCCGGGTCCCTGGCGGTGGCCCGGCGCACGAGCCGCCGGAGAGACTCGATTTCAGGCTCGCCGGCCCGCTGCGCGAGGTGGCTGCCCGTGAGTACTTCGACGGTTCTCCCGACGCTGTACAGGTCGAACGCGGCGGTGGGATGGCTCCGTTCCGGATCGCCGGGCGGCGGCGCGTACCGGTCCGTGGTCACGGCTACCTGGCCAGTGTCGGTGATTTTCCGGACGGCGCCGAAGTCGATCAGCCGGATCCCAGCGCCGGTCCGGACGATGTTCTCCGGTTTCACGTCGCAGTGCAGAAAGCCTTTGCCGTGAAGATAGTCAAGCGCTTCCAGGAGCAGGATGACCAATGCCAGCAGCTGCTCAGGTGGTTCGCTCGGCGACAACGGCCGCAGCGTTCCCCCGCTGATGTAGTCGAGTGCCAGGTACCGGCGGGAGGGCTCGCCGGTGACCATGTAGCCCCGGATCGTCACGATGGAGGGGTGATCGAGTTTGCTGAGCGTTTCGTGCTCGTCTTCGACTGTCTCGGCTACCTGCTCGTCCATGAATCCTTTGATCACGGCGGGGCGGGGCAGTTGGCTGTCGTCAGCCAGGTAGGCCCAGCCGAACCCGCCGTAGCTCAGCAGCCTCCTGATCGTGTAGCGGCCATTGTCGAGCTCACTGCCCTCCCGGAGCCGGGGACGGAAGTGGAAAGAGGTGCCGCATCTGGGGCAGCGTCCGTCGTCACGGCCGTACCTGCCGACTGGGCCCTCGCAGTAGCGGCAGTTCCGCAGGTGTACCGGCCACAGATCGACGTCGGTCTCCAGCGGTTGCGGGTCCCGGTCGGTGGCCGGATCGACCGTCACGAGGTAGCGGCCCCACCAAGGATCGGCCGGCACGGGGCTGCCGTCGGTGTCCTCTTCGGCGTCCTGCGATCCAGGTGCGCGGGCACGCGTGCCGGGCCCGGACAGCGGGCGTCCGCGGCATGTTCCGCAGGTTCCCGTGTCGTCGATCCGGCCCCGGCAGCCAGGCCGGTCACATGGGGCCGTGTCCCGCCAGTTCCCGGGATGGGTCTCGTCCCCTTCGGCGCGGTCGTTAAGCCGCCACACGGCGCCGGTGAATGCCTTGACTGCCGCCTGGGCCGCGGCTAGATCGCATGGCCGGGTGCGGAGAGCCTCCCGGGCGATGCCGTAGGGGCCGCTGAGGCTTGTGTCGCCCGGACCGAGAGTACGTTCGGCGCGTACCCGGTAGGCCTCGAGCATCCCGGTGAGATCGTCGTGCTCGGCTCTGGCGGCGAGGAGCCGCGCTTCGGTGCGGCGGACGTCACCGAGTGCCTCGGCGCACCTGCCGTGGATGGTTTCCAGTTCCGTGCTGCGGGCGTCGGCGGCCGCGAGGCGGACGCGCAACTGCGGGGCCTCCCGGCGCGGTAGCGGCGGCACGTCGGCGATGCGGTCGGCGACGTCGGCGTACAGGTCGCCAAGATGGTTCTCAGCTTCCGCGAGTTCCGCCAGGCTTTGCCGGATCTCGTCCGTTCCGGTGAATTCCCGGGGAGTGCCGCTGGTCACCGGGTCGGGTCCCAGTGCGAGATCATAGGGAAGGTTTTCGGGTGCCTCCCCGTCGAATTCGAGAATGAGCCGCAGGCCCCGGCGACGGGCGCGGGACGCCAGTGGGATGAGCAGGTCCCGCATCAGCGGCTGGTACTG
>Ga0131853_10001237_pt1 | contig 46061 bp, 45 predicted proteins | sample TergutLab28metaG_FD_92764 | JGI IMG/M metagenome (GOLD analysis project Ga0131853, IMG submission 92764) | Labiotermes labralis P1 segment gut microbial communities from Petit-Saut dam, French Guiana - Lab288 P1 (version 2) (version 2) | ecosystem: Host-associated > Arthropoda: Insects >... | reverse complement strand
GGGCTCTCCTTGTCGCGCAGCCATTCGTAGTCGTCGGTGCGGAGCTGGCCGTGGAACGTCTTGCTGGTGGGCACCTTCGGGGCGACGGGGGGCTGCATGCCGGCGACCCTATCTTGGGGACCGTGACGGGATCTGTGGTGCGTGCGGTGGACCTGAACGCCGACCTCGGCGAGGAGGTGACCGACGATGCGCGCCTGCTGGCCGTCGTGACCTCGGCCAATGTGGCCTGCGGGTATCACGCTGGCTCGCCGGCGATCATGCGCGAGGTGTGCGCACAGGCGGCTCGGCTCGGTGTCACCGTCGGCGCCCAGGTCTCCTACGCCGACAGGCCAGGGTTCGGACGGACCGAGCTCGACGTCTCCTACGAGGTTCTCCGCGAGCAGGTCGCCGATCAGGTCGGCACCCTGGCCGCGATCGCCGCTTCCGAGGGCATCGCGGTGCGCTACGTCAAGCCGCATGGGGCGCTGTATCACCGCACGATGCGCGACGACGACCAAGCGCGGGCGGTGCTCGATGGGTCGGTGGTCGGCGGGGCGGCGCTGGACGGAGCGGCACTGCCGGTCCTCGGCATGCCGGGGACCCTGCTGACGCTTGCGCGTGCGGCGGGGCGCCCGGTCTGGCTGGAGGGCTTCCCGGACCGGGGGTACGACGAGAGCGGCCTCCTCCTGCCACGCTCGGCGCCCGGGGCGCTGGTCACCGATGAGGCAGCGATCGTCGCGAACGCGCTCGAGCTCGCCGCCTCCGTCGACTCGCTCTGCCTGCACGGCGACTCACCGGGGGCCGTGGCGCACGCGCACGCCGTACGGGGTGGTCTGGAGCGGGCCGGATGGACGGTGCATCCCGTGGCCTGACGGCCACAGCCGCTCGATCGGACTTCTCCACAGGAGGCGGTGGACAGGCCGGTGGAGAAACGCCCTCGGCTGTGCATGAACGCGGAGTTTCTGTGGAGTGACCTGTGGGTGAAAAATTCCTCGTCAGAGTCTCTTGCGCGGCGGGTGCGCCGGGCGTAGAACTACCTCATCGACGGCCGAGCGACGCGAGTCACGGAGCAGGTCGAGAGGCCGAAGCCCGGATTCGTTCCCGCACCGACCAACCTCCGAGAAGGCCGGACTGCAAGGTCTCGACACCCTTGGAGTTCCGTCAGCCGGCGGAGGCACCCCGGTGCCGATGGCGACAGACGGTCGAGGGCCTCCTGATGCTCATAACACCAGGAGGCCCTCACCCTTTTCTCCATCCTGACCGGTCTCCGGGTCGCCGGCAATTCGCCACGCCGGGACCCAACAGCGAGGACTCGCGGCCCCGGGGAGCCCGATAGTCTCCGAGGTCATGACCGGTGCGGTGCCCGCGTTGCCGCGCGTGCGTGCCTACGGAGCGACGGCCACCCTGGTCGACGTCGCCTCGGCGCGCGACGCGGCCTCGGTCGCCCGGTGGCTGCGCCGCCGGCTCACGGCTCTGGACGTCGTGCCTGCGGCCCGTTCCGTCCTGGTCGACGGGGTGGCGCCCGCTGCCGTCGCGGAGGCGCTTCGCGGCTGGTCCCCGACCGGTGAGGAGCCCACGGGGCCGCTCGTCGAGCTCGAGGTGACCTACGACGGGGCCGACCTCGCCTTCGCGGCGACGCGGTGGGGCGTGGATGCCGGCGAGGTCGGCGCCCTGCTGGCGGCCGTGGATTTCGAGGTCGCCTTCTGCGGGTTCGCGCCCGGGTTCGCCTACCTGACCGGCCTGCCGCGCGCGCTGTGGCTACCGCGCCTGGACGCTCCACGGCCTCGGGTCGAGCCCGGTTCCGTAGCCATCGCGGGCGAGTGGTGCGGCGTCTACCCGAGCGCCTCGCCAGGTGGCTGGCGCGTGCTGGGTCACACGGTGGCCGCTCTGTGGGACGTGGCGCGCGAGGAGCCGGCGCTGCTCGCACCGGGCACGCGGGTCCGGATGGTCCCGGGGTCGGCCCGATGACGGGCGAGCGGGCGATGCGACCTGTGATCGGAGTGGTCGAGGCGGCTGGGCTGGCGCTGCTGCAGGATCGCGGCCGGCCGGGGTTCGCGCACCTGGGCGTGCCACGCTCCGGGGCGCTCGATCGCGCGGCAGCAGACCTCGCCAACCGGTTGGTCGGCTGCACCGAGGACGCCGCCGTCCTCGAGGTCGTGGGCGGGATCTCGCTCGTCGCGCAGGAGGGGCGCTGGGTGGCGGTCACGGGCGCACCCTGCGACGTCGCGGTCGACGGCCGTCCTCGGGCACACAGCGAGCCGGTGTGGCTGCCGCAGGCCGCGCGCCTCACGGTCGGGCCCGCGATCGCGGGAGTGCGCGGCTACGTGGCCGTCGGCGGCGGGATCACCGTCCCGCCGGTATTGGGCTCGCGCTCCACCGACACGCTCGCCTGGGTCGGACCGCCGCGCGTGGTCACCGGTGCGGTGCTTCCGCTCGGGCAGCCCGGCGAGCCGCGGACGGCCGACTCCGTGGGGCCGTCGAGCCCGCGGCGCGAGACCGTGCTGCGGGTGCTGCCGGGCCCCCACGAGGAATGGTTCGGACCTCGCGCTCTCGACGTCCTGGCCGAGACCGCGTGGCGGGTCCGGCCGGACTCCAACCGGGTGGGACTGCGGCTCCAGGGTGATGTCCCCGTGCCTCGGGTGGCGGGGGAGCTGCCCAGCGAGGGCATGCTGCTGGGCGCCGTACAGGTGCCGGGTGATGGTCAGCCGGTGGTGCTGCTCAACGACCACGGGACGACCGGGGGCTACCCGGTGGTGGGAGTGGTCGACGCAGCGGACCTGGGGGCGTGTGCGCAGCTGCGACCCGGCGATCGGATCACTCTGCGGCCTGCCAGAGGCTGAGCGCCGGGTCGTCGACGGCGTACGAGCGGACCGGGCCGGCGGGTGTCTGTGCGGTCTCGAACCGCACCGTGACGACGCCGCGGCCTGAGCCCCAGACCCACCCCCGGCCCTCGGTCTCGTGGACCACGTCCATGCCGGGCTGGTACGTCGCCCGGGCGCGCACCGGCTCGGCCACCGGCGCCGCCGGCGCCGTATCGGCCTCCGCCTCCTCCGGGGCGAAGAGGTCCTCCTGCACCCAGTCGGCCAGGCCCGAGACGCCCACCCCCAGAAGCCGGACGCCGCCGGAGGTGGTGCCGCTGGTCATGAGCTCCTGGAGCATCGTCCGTGCCAGTCGTGCGATCGTGCCTGCATGGTCGGTCGGGCTGGCGAGCGTGGACGACCTGTTGATGGTCGTGAAGTCGTAGAGCCTCACCTTGATCGTGACGGTGCGTCCCGACAGCCCGGACTTGCGCAGCCGCGCGGCCACCTCGCCGGCCTGCCGGGTCACCAGCCCCTCCATCAGCGTCCGGTCCGTGAGATCGGTGTCGTAGGTTCCTTCGACGCTGACGGACTTCGTCTCGCGCTCGGGTTCGACGGGCCGGTCGTCCTCGGCCCGGGCGAGGTGGAACAGCCCTGTGCCGTGTGCCTTCCCGACCAGGCGGACCAGTTCCTCGAGGCTGACCTGCTCGAGGTCGGCCACGGTGCGGATGCCGGCGCGCATCAGCCGTTCGGCGGTCGCCGGACCGACGCCGGGGATGATCGTCACGGCCATCGGGCGGAGCAGCTCGAGCTCGGTGCCCGGTGCCACCACCACGAGGCCGTCGGGTTTGTCCAGGTCGCTGGCCACCTTCGCGATGAACTTGCTGCTGCCGATGCCCACGCTCGCGGTCAGGCCGCCGGTCGCGTCGTACACGCGCCCGCGCAGCTCCTGGGCCAGGCTGGTGACGGTCCCGACCTCGAGGTCGGGCAGGCCCGCCGCGGCCAGGTCGACGAACGCCTCGTCGAGACTGAGCGGCTCGACCAGCGGGCTGACCTGCCGCAGCAGCGCCATCACGATCTCGCTGGCCTCGCGGTAGGCGCGGAAGCGGGGATAGAGGAAGGCGGCGTGGGCGCACCGCCCACGGGCCTCGCGCGTCGACATCGCCGACCGGACGCCGTACCTGCGCGCCTCGTAGCTCGCCGTCGCGACGACCCCTCGGCCGCCGATCCCACCGACGACGACGGGCTTGCCCCGCAACGACGGCTTGTCGCGCTGCTCGACCGAGGCGAAGAAGGCATCGAGGTCCAGGTGCAGCACGGACGCGTGGGACCTCATGATCGCCGAACCTATCGCGGGGCATCCACGTCCGCGAACGGACCACTTCCGACGCACAGCAGGCGCTCGAACGAAGCTGTCCACAGGCGGACCCGACGCCCGGTGCCGGCGTCGGTGCCGTCGGGGAGCGTTTCAGGCATGACGCTCACGATGACTGCCAAGGGCCCCGAGGATCTCCTCGCTGCCGTCCCGATCGTCCTCGGCTTCGAGCCGGAGGCCTCCGTGGTGATGTTGACCTTCTCCGGTCGCGAGCGGCTGCATGCCCGGGTCGACATGCCTCCAGGGCGGGCCGAGGACGAGAGCACGGTCGCGACACTGCTGCAGCCGGCGCTCGCGCACGACGTCGACAAGGTCGCGTTCGTGCTCTACACCGCCGACTCGGGACACGCCCGACGGCTGTCGAGAGTGCTCCTCGAGCGGTTCGGACGGGCCGGCGTCGAGGTGGTCGACTGCCTCCGCGCCGATGCGGGGAGGTGGTATGCCGTGGGCACCGAGCGACCTCGCGCCCCGGAGCGTGGCACACCGTACGACGCCGAGGGGCATCCGTTCCGCGCGCAGGCGGTCCTCGGTGGGCTCGTCACGCTCGGCTCCCGGGCCGAGCTCGAGGCATCGATCGCCGTGGAGCCGGCCGCTGCCGCCCTGGTCGAGGCGGCATTGCCGGCCGGCCGCGCGCTCACGGCCGCCGAGGTGGTCGACGTGGTCTCCCGAGGCCTTGCCAACGGCTCGGCCGGAAGCCCGCACACGGTGGCAGACCTGCTCCTTGCGCTGCGTGACCCGGTGCGCCGAGACGCCGCATGGAACGGGATGGGTCGGGAGGCCGCGCCGCTGCACGTGCGATTGTGGAGCGACGTCGTGCGGCGTGCCCCGCAGTCGCACGTGGCCGACCCGGCGGCCCTGCTGGCCTTCTCCGCATGGCTGGCCGGGCACGGCGCCCTGGGGTGGTGCGCCGTCGACCGGTGTCTCGGCGCGGACCCCGGGCACCGGCTCGGGCTGCTGGTGAGCAGGGCACTGGAGCATGCCGTCGCCCCATCGGTGTGGGAGGAGCGCAGGCCAGGCATGTGAGGGTCGCTTCCGGGGCACGGTTCCCCCATGGTTGATGCCACACGGACGGTGGGGGTCGAGGAGGAGCTGCTGCTGGTCGACCCCGATCAGCGGACGCTCAGCGGCCGGTCGGGGGCAGTGCTACGCGAGCACGCCGAGGCCGGCGCCCACGCACCGCGGTCGGCCAGTGACGATCTCGACCACGAGCTCTTCCTCCACCAGCTGGAGACCCGGACCGACCCGGCGACCCCGCTCGAGGAGATCCATCGGCAGCTGGCCGCGGCCCGCCGGGCGGCGACGGAGGCGGCGAGGGCCGAAGGGCTTGCGGTGATGGCGTCGGGGTTCGTGCCGATGCCGTTCGAGCCGCGGGTCTCGCCCAACGACCGCTACCGCGCGATGGTCGAGCTCTTCGGCGAGACCGCACGCACCGGCAGCACGTGCGGGACACACGTGCACGTCGCCATCTCCTCGCCCGAGGAGGGCGTCGGCGTCATCGACCGGATCGTGCCGTGGCTGCCGCTGCTGGTCGCGATCGGTGCGAACTCGCCGTTCGCCGAGGGGCGCGACACGAAGTACGCGTCGTGGCGCTCACAGGCGTGGAGCCGATGGCCGAGTGCGGGGCCGACCGAGGCGTTCGGGTCGCTCGCCGCCTACGAGGAGTCCTCGCGCCTGCTGAAGATGACCGGAGCCGCCCGCGACGACGGGATGCTGTACTACGACGCGCGGCTCTCGGTCGGTCAGCCGACCGTGGAGGTCCGAGTGCTCGATGTGTGCACGGACCTCGCCGACGCCGTCCTGGCCGCGGCACTGGTGCGCGGTCTGGTCGAGACGGCCGCCGAGCGTTGGGCCGAAGGACGGCCGCTGTCCCGGTGGCGGGCCGAGATCCTGCGTGCCTCGCACTGGCGCGCGGCACGGATGGGGCTCACCGACACGCTGGTCGACCCGGTGCTGCAGGAACTGCGGCCAGCACGTGAGGTGCTCGAGCGGCTCGTGCGTTACGTCCAGCCGCGTCTGGAGGCGGCCGGCGACCTCGAGCGAGTCGAGGAGGGCATCGACCGGGTGCTGCGAGCCGGCGGCGCGACCCGGCAGCGGGCGGCCTACGAGCGCACGGGGAGCATCGACGGCGTCGTCGACGACCTGGTCGAGCGGACGGAGGCGGCCTGGGCCCTGGGCGAGTGACTGTGCCCCGTCACCGCGCTCGCAGGCGGCGCCAGGTGCGCCGTACGCCGCTGCGCGGGTCCCACCAGCCGTGCCGGTTGACCACGACGAAGACGAGATCGCGGCCCGCCTCCGCGTAGGCCTGCCGTGCTGCGGCCAGCCAGGCGGCGTCGACGTCCTGCATCACCAGTTCGCCGGGACGCACCAGCCAGACGAGCGCCTGCTCACCGGCCCGGCGCAGCAGGGCTGAGATGACCTCGACCCGCAGCGCGTGGTCGTCGGGCTCGTCCTCGCCGAGCAGGAAGACCGGGTGTGGCTGGCCGGGCAGACCGACATGGAGGTACGGCGGGTGCACGCGCCGCCTGTCCGCGACGGCGTGGTCGTAGACGGCCCGGCGCAGGAGCCGGGCCAGAACTGCGTCGTCGGCCGTCGGCGGGGTCATGGCCTCCAGCGTGCCCGGCCGGCGCGCCGTACGCAGGCCGTCATCCACAGGCAGTCAGTGGGCCGACCCGTCGCCGGCCAGCGTGCGCCGGACGTGCTCGACGAGGTCGGGGGAGGAGGAGACGAGCCGCTCCATCTCCTCGCCGCCGTCGCAGCGCAGCAGCGAGAGGGTCACGTCGTGCCCACGCAGGGCGACCACCTGCCAGGTCGCACCGGCCTCCTCCCAGCGGAGCAGGCGGCGCAGGTCTGCCGAGACGGGCTCGTTGGTCGCACCGGTCATGACGCCATTCTGACCGAACGGCTGTGACCGAGCACCCGCGATTGTTAATTGGTATCTGCAATGCGAAATAACTAGCGTTCGAGATGTGCAACTCACCGGGTTCACCGATCTGGCGCTCCGCATCGTGATGCGGCTGGCCGTCCTCGACGAGGGGGAGTCCGCCTCGACCAGCGTGCTGGCCGAACAGCTCCACGTCAGCTACACCCATGCGACCAAGGTGGTGACCGCACTGCAGAAGCTGGGCGTCGTCGAGACCCGGCGCGGCCGGGCAGGCGGTCTCCGGCTGGCGGGCTCGGCCGGGAAGATCTCGGTCGGAGCCATCGTGCGCAGCCTCGAAGGCCATCGCGAGGTGGTCGAGTGCGAGGGCGCGAACCCGTGCCCGCTCCGCGGCGGCTGCCGGCTGCGCGCCGCACTCCGGGACGCCCAGGAGGCGTTCTTCGCCGTACTCGACCCGATCACCATCGAGGACATCTCGGCAGTCCCCACCCGCTCGCTCCTGCTCTCGCTCTCGCCCCGACCGGGCCTGGGCACATGAGGGCCGAGATCCCGCGCTCCTCCACACCCCGCGGAGGAGCCACCCACTCAATGAACGAAGGAGTCCCCATGCTCTCGTCAGCCTCAGCCGAGGTCGTCCGAGCCACTCTGCCCGTCGTCGGTGCGGCGATCGACGACATCACGCCGGTCTTCTACCGGCGGCTGTTCGCGGCCCACCCCGAGCTGGAGCGGGACCTCTTCAACCGCGGCAACCAGGCCCAGGGGGAGCAGCAGCGGGCCCTGGCGGGCGCCATCGCGGCGTACGCCACGCTGCTCGTGGCCGAGGGCGGACCCGAGCCTCGCGAGGTGCTGCCCCGGATCGCCCACAAGCACGCCTCCCTGGGCATCACCGCCGAGCAGTACCCGATCGTGCACGACCACCTCTTCGCCGCGATCGTCGACGTGTTCGGCGAGGCGGTGACCCCGCAGGTCGCATCGGCATGGGACGAGGTCTACTGGCACATGGCCAACACCCTGATCGGGATGGAGAAGGCCCTCTACGCCGACGCGGGCGTGGCGCCGGGCCAGGTGTGGCGCACGCTGGTGGTCCGCCACCGCACCCAGGAGTCGCCCGACACCGTCAGCTTCGTGCTCGCAAGCACCGACGGCACGCCGCTGCCGCCGGCGCGGCCGGGTCAGTACGTCTCCGTCGCCGTGCGCCTGCCCGACGGCGCCCGCCAGATCCGCCAGTACAGCCTGACCCGCGTTCCGGAGGCCAGCGCCGTCGGGATCACGGTCAAGGCCGTTCCGGCCGGCCGCATCGGGAACGCGATCGCACCGGCAGGCGAGGTCTCGAACTTCCTGCACGCCGAGGTCTTCGAGGGCGACATGCTCGAGGTCTCCGCGCCGTTCGGGGAACTCGCGCTCACCGAACGCGACGCGCCCCTCGTGCTCGTCTCGGCGGGCATCGGCATCACGCCGATGATCGGCTTCCTGCGCTACCTCGGCCGCACCGGCTCCGGCCGGCGCGTCGTCGTCCTGCACGCCGATCGCTCCGCCGCGCACCACGCGCACCGCGCCGAGCTCGCCGACCTGGTCGACGAGCTGCCCGGCGCCGTACTCCACCGGTGGTACGAGGATCTCGGCACGCGCGAGGCGGGCTCACACCTGCGCTCCGGCCTGATCGACCTCGCCGGGATCGAGCTGCCCGCCGACGCGGACGTCTACCTGTGCGGGCCGCTGCCGTTCATGGCCTCGGTACGCCGTGCGGCGATCGAGCGCGGCATCCCCGCGGACCGCATCCACTACGAGGTCTTCGGGCCCGACAAGAGCCTCGAGTCCGCGTGAGCGCGGCCCCTCGCGAGATCGTCGAGGCCGTCTCCTGGCTGTGGCTGGGGATGGTCCTCGCGATCTCGTTCCTGGAGGCGCCGCTGAAGTTCCGGGCGCCCGGCGTCGACCTGCGCACCGGGCTCGCGATCGGCCGGCTCGTCTTCCGCGCGCTCAACGGCGTCGAGGCCGCACTGGCGATCGTCCTCGTCGCCGGCCTGGTGTGGGGACGTCCCACTGGCACCCTGCTGGTGGCGGGAATCGCCGCGGTGGTCCTGCTGGCCGTCCAGTTCGTCGCCGTCCGGCCGGCGCTCTCGCGGCGCTCGGACGCCGTGTTGTCCGGGACGGCGGGGCACGACGGGCCCCGGTCGAGGGCGCACCTGTGGTACGTCGTCCTGGAGGTGCTCAAGGTCGCGGCGCTGGTCGTCGTCGGCCTGGGCGCCGCCGGCACCCGATGATGCGATGATGCCCCCATGGGCTTCCAGATCACCGGCCTGCCCGAGGCCGACGCCGTCCTGACCGAGAATCCGTTCGCCCTACTTGTAGGAATGCAGCTCGATCAGCAGTATCCGATGGAACACGCCTTCCGCGGCCCGTGGAAGGTGCTGGAGCGGTTCGGCACGCTCGAGCCGGCGGCGATCGCCGCGGCCGAGCCGGAGTCGTTCGCGGCACTGTGCGCCCAGCCGCCGGCCATCCACCGCTTCCCGGGATCGATGGCCGCCCGGCTGCAGGAGCTCGCCGGCATCATCGAGCGTGAGTACGGCGGGGATGCCAGCCGGCTGTGGAACGAGGCTGCCACGGGGCCCGAGCTGCTCAAGCGCGTGCAGTCGCTGCCCGGCTTCGGCAAGCAGAAGGCGCAGATCTTCACCGCGCTGTTGGCCAAACAGCTCGGCGTGCGCCCCGAGGGCTGGGAGATGGCGGTCGGCGACTACGCGCTCGAGGGCTACCGCTCGGTGGCCGACGTCGTCGACGACGCCTCGCTGCACAAGGTGCGCGACTTCAAGAAGGCGAAGAAGGCTGCCGCGAAGGCTGCGGCGCCCGCCTGACCGACGCGCGCCCGCGAGACCCGTATGAATCCAGTGGGGCGGGGTACCGGCGCCGCATGTCGTGCAACACTGCGGACCAGGTGACTCGGGACACCGTGCCATCGCGGCGCTCCGGTGCACGACCGCCCTTGAGCCCGTGGCAGAATGTTTCTGCGGTCTTGACGCCTCCGGGCTCTGCCGCGCCCCGAAGCTCGTGACCAAGCTGCTGAACCGAGAGGTGTTCGTGTCTTCGAACGCACGCAAGATCCCTGCTGACGTGCTTGCGCACCCGGCCGTCGTCGCGCTCATCGAGCGCGGTCAGACCACGAAGACCGTCTCGCCGGAGGAGGTCCGTCGCGCCAGCGAGGACGCCTCTGTCGAGCCGCGCCACCTCAAGTCCCTGCTGGTGCATCTGAGTACGCTCGGCATCTCCGTGGACCTCGGCGCTGTCGGCAGCCGTGCTGCCGCCGCCACGTCCGCGACGAAGAAGACCACGACCGCCAAGGCGGCCGCGAAGAGCGCCGCTGCCGAAGCGCCCGCTGCCAAGAAGGCCGCGCCCGCCAAGAAGGCGGCCGCGAAGGCCGCTGCGGCCGACGAGCCCGAGGGCGACGTGGACGGCGACGACCCGGAGCTCGACAGCGACGTCGAGGGGGACGCGGAGTCCGAGGCGCCCGCGAAGGTGGGCCCCGACGGCAAGAAGATCCTGCCGGACATCTCCGATGAGCAGTTCGAGAAGGACGTCGCCGCCGACCCCAGCATCGCCGAGGACGAGAAGGAGGCGTCGTTCGTTGTCTCGACGGCCGACGACACCGACGAGCCCGAGCAGCAGGTCATGGTCGCCGGCGCCACGGCCGACCCTGTCAAGGACTACCTGAAGCAGATCGGCAAGGTGCCGCTCCTCAACGCGGAGATGGAGGTCGAGCTCGCCAAGCGGATCGAGGCCGGCCTCTTCGCGGAGGAGAAGCTCGGCAAGGGCAAGGTCAGGCCGAAGGACCTCGAAGAGCTCGAGTGGATCGCCGAGGACGGCCGTCGCGCCAAGAACCACCTCCTCGAGGCGAACCTGCGACTCGTGGTCAGCCTCGCCAAGCGGTACACGGGCCGCGGCATGCTCTTCCTGGACCTGATCCAGGAGGGCAACCTCGGTCTGATCCGCGCCGTCGAGAAGTTCGACTACACCAAGGGCTACAAGTTCTCGACGTACGCGACGTGGTGGATCCGCCAGGCGATCACCCGCGCGATGGCCGACCAGGCGCGCACGATCCGCATCCCGGTGCACATGGTCGAGGTCATCAACAAGCTGGCCCGCGTGCAGCGTCAGATGCTCCAGGACCTCGGCCGCGAGCCCACCCCGGAGGAGCTGGCCAAGGAGCTCGACATGACCCCGGAGAAGGTCATCGAGGTCCAGAAGTACGGCCGCGAGCCGATCTCCCTGCACACTCCGCTGGGCGAGGACGGCGACAGCGAGTTCGGTGACCTGATCGAGGACTCCGAGGCCATCGTCCCGGCCGACGCGGTCAGCTTCACGCTGCTGCAGGAGCAGCTGCACGCCGTACTCGACACCCTCTCCGAGCGCGAGGCGGGCGTGGTCTCGATGCGGTTCGGTCTCACCGACGGGCAGCCCAAGACCCTCGACGAGATCGGCAAGGTCTACGGCGTGACGCGCGAGCGCATCCGCCAGATCGAGTCCAAGACCATGTCGAAGCTGCGCCACCCGTCCCGCTCGCAGGTCCTTCGCGACTATCTCGACTGACCCGCCGAGACGTCACTCCGTGACACCCGAGGAGTCACTTCGTGACACCCGAGGAGTCGCTCCGTGACACCCGAGAGGTCGCTGCGTGACACTCGAGAAGTCGCTGCGTGACACCCGAGAAGTCGCTGCGTGACATTCGAGAGGTCGCCTACTGACAGCGCCCCGGCCACCGCGGCCGGGGCGGTTGCCATCTACTGACGTTTCGCGTGTCACGGAGCGACGTCTGGGGTGTCAAGAAGTGACGTCTGGGCTGTCACGGAGTGACGTCTCGACTGTCACAAGATGGCGTCTCGGGTGTCACGAGGTGACGTCTCGGCGGTGACGGCGGCCCACTCCGTGGGCGGCACCAACCGCCCGTTGTGGACCCGGAAGCCGGCCTCGCGAAGGTACGGCCGAGCCTGGTCCAGCAGTGCGAGGACGCGGTAGGAGGTCCGGAAGCAGAGGGCCGCCATCGGCACCTCGATCAGGATGGCCATCACCACCGCTTCGAGCATCTGAGTACGGCCGTTGGAGAGCATGATGTCGAACCACGCGTCGGTGAGTAGCAGGGCGCCGGCGGCGGCGGCCACGACACTCGTGCGCGGCGAGAGCCGCATCATCCGGATGGCGCAGCCCAGGAATGTCGCGATCAGGAGCGTGTCGAACCCCGACCACGCGGTGTTCCAGTGCCGGGCCTCGTCATGTGTCGGGAGGTTGAAGAAGAGCCAGACCGTCCACGGGACGAGCACGACGGCGGCCGCGAGGAAGAAGACCGCGTGCCGATAGCTGAAGAGCCGCTCCTGCTGGGCGCTGTCGTCGCCGAGCAGCAATTGGGGCTGTAGGAACCGCGGCACTCGACTCTCCCCCTCCCACGCACGCTCCCAGGTCACGGTCACGGCGATGTTGAACGAAGTCCTCTACCCAGAATAGGCATCCTCGATGCGGGATCGGCTGGGTGACCTCGATCACCCGGCGGCGACGAGCCCGACGGCCACGGCGCACAGTCCCAGCCCGAGGGCCTGCCCGCGGTGGATGCGCTCGCGCAGCACGAGCGAGGCCAGCAGGATCGTGCTGGCCGGGTAGAGCGAGGTGATGACCGCGGTGACGGTCAGAAGCCCGTGCCTGGAGGCCTCCAGGAAGAGCGCGAACGCCGCGGCGGAGAGTAGTCCGACCGTCGGTGCCACGGCCGCGAGCCGTGTGCTCGGCCACCACCGCGCCCGAGCCACCGTCGCACCCACTGCGATCACCGGCAGGGCGGTGACCAGGTTGACCGCGAGGCTCCACAGACCGGCGTGCGCCGGGCTGTGCGCGACCGCCACGAAGGTCAGGCCGAAGCCGGCGCCTGCGAGCACCCCGTCCCGCACGCCCGCGGCGGCGGACTGACCGGCCTCGACCGGCGTACGGGCCACCAGGTAGATCGCCGGCAGGGCCAGCACGAGCCCGACCCACACCAACCCCGCGGGCCGTTCTCCCGAGGCAAGGCCAACGATGGCAGGGAGTACGGCGGCGCCCACGCCCGAGACCGGCGCCACCACGCCCATCCGCCCGGCGGCGAGCCCGCGGTAGAGGAACACGCCGCCCAGGCCGTTGCCGAGGCCGCCGAGCGCGCCCCACGCCACTGCCGCCCAGCTGAGCTCGCCGTCGCCCAGGAGAGCGGCGACGATGACGACCACCGAGCCGCCGAGCTGGCCGCAGAAGGCCACCGTCCACGGCGAGAGTCGTCCGGCGAGCACCCCGCCGATGAAGTCGGAGATCCCGTACGTCGCGGCCGAGCACAGCGCGAGCAGGACGGCGATCACGCGGTGACCACGCCGAACGCCCAGGTCGCCGTGGCCAGCATCGCCGCGGTGAGCTCGACCAGGATCGAGAGTCCGGCGGCCTTCATCGCCGCGATCGTCGAGGGCCAGGCCGCCGTCGTCCCGAGGCGGCGCAGCTCGGCGAGGTAGATCCCGATCGCGAAGCCGATGAACAGGCCGATCACAGGGACGAGGAAGAATCCGACGATGCCGGCGAAGGCGCCGGCCAGCTGCGTCGTGAGCGGGACACCGGCCTGTCTGAGAGAGCGGGCCGGCACGGCGTACTTGGCGATCACGCCGCCTGTCAGCAGCGCCGCGGCGATGGCGAAGATGGTCCAGCCGAGCGTCGTCGACTCGTACCAGGCCCACAGCAGCACACCCGCGGCGACGAGTGCGGAGCCGCCGGGGATCACCGGCACGAGGATGCCTGCCAGCCCCAGCGCGATCAGGAGGGCGGTGAGCGCCACGACGATGGTCACGTGGCTCAGCCTCCCACGGATGGTGCCAGATGTGCCGCGGCCCCGGACATCTGTCCGGGGCCGCGGCGTCGTCGGGGAGCGGTGGAGTCGGGTGCCTCAGCGCTCTTCGTCGGTGGCGTTGTAAGGGGTGCCGGCGAGCTTGTGGGTCTCGTCGGTCACGTTGACGGCGACCTCTTTGAGCTTGTCTCCGTGCTCACGGGCGTGGTGAGCACAGAAGAGCAGCTCGAGGCCGTTCTGAAGCTCTACGCGAAGGTAGGCCTGGGCTCCGCAACGGTCGCAGCGGTCCAGCGCGGTCAGCGGAGAGCTGGGGGCAACGGCAGTGGTCACATCGGCCTCATTTCTGATCATTCGGTCGCCGGAACAACGTATCGGGGGGATCCAAGATTCCCCAGACGACGTGTCTCCGATCACCCGATCCCATCACGGAGCATGCAGCCCGGGAGACCCATTCCCATCACCCGGACCATGCTGTCCTGTACCCAGTCTGACGACGAGATCGGCTCCGTGGATGCGATTCGCGGAACCCGAGTCCCGCTGTCACAGCTTCGGGGACGATCTATACCTGGCAGCCACCGTAGACGTCGCCGGCCCGGCGAGCGTGGCGAAGCGCCGTACGGCGGCGTGTCGCGGGTAGATTGGCAGGCCAGCACCGCCGCCGTACCTCAGCAGGAGCACGTCATCGCCGAGCCAGTCTCTTCCGGCACCAGCACCTACAACGCCGCGCACCTCCTGGTCCTCGAGGGCCTCGAGGCCGTTCGCAAGCGTCCCGGCATGTACATCGGGTCGACCGACACCCGGGGCCTGATGCACTGCCTGTGGGAGATCATCGACAACGGCGTCGACGAGGCGCTCGCCGGTTTCGCCCAGCAGGTCGAGGTGACGCTCCACCCGGACGGCTCGGTCGAGGTCTACGACGACGGGCGCGGCATCCCGACCGACAAGGAGCCCCGCACGGGGCTTCCCGGCGTGGAGGTCGTGGCCACCAAGCTGCACGCCGGTGGCAAGTTCGGCGGGTCGTCGTACGCCGCGACGGGCGGCCTGCACGGGGTGGGCCTCTCGGTGGTCAACGCGCTCTCGACGCGGATGGACATCGACGTCGACCGCAGCCCCGCCACCCAGGGGATCAGCTTCCAGCGCGGGGTGCCGGGCGTCTTCGCATCCGACGGCCCGGACGCAGCGTTCACCGCCGGTAGCGGCCTGTCCCGCAAGGGCGGCAGGGTGGCCAAGGGCCGGTCCGGCACCCGGATCCGGTTCTGGCCGGACCGCCAGATCTTCACCAAGGACGCCGAGTTCGTGCTCGAGGGGCTGATCGGGCGCGCGCGCCAGACCTCCTTCATCGTGCCCGGGCTCGAGCTCGTGATCCGCGACCAGCGGCCCGCCGGCAGCGACTCTGTGGGCCAGACCGAGGAGAAGTTCCGTCACGACGGCGGCATCGCCGAGTTCGTCGAGTTCCTCGCCCACGACGAGGCCGTGACCCCGACGCTGCGGCTCCAGGGTTCCGACACCTTCACGGAGACGGTGCCGATGCTCGACGAGCAGGGGCACATGACCCCGCAGGATGTCGAGCGCGAGCTCATCGTCGACGTGGCCTGCCGGTGGGGGATGGGCTACGACACCGAGGTGCGCTCCTTCGTCAACGTGATCGCCACGCCCAAGGGCGGCACCCACGTGAGCGGCTTCGAGACCGCCATGACTCGCACCTTCAACGAGGCCATGAAGGCCGCCAAGGTGCTCAAGGTCAACGACGACAACGTCATCAAGGACGACGTGCTGGAGGGCATGACCGCCGTGGTCACGGTGCGCCTGGCCGAGCCGCAGTTCGAGGGGCAGACCAAGGAGATCCTGGGCACCCCGGCTGCCCGCACCGTCGTGGCGAAGGTGGTCGCCGCCGAGCTGAAGCGGTTCCTGACCTCCACGAAGGCGTCCGAGAAGGCCGTCGCGCGCAGGGTCATGGAGAAGGTCTACGGCGCCGCCAAGACTCGCCTGAGCCTGCGCCAGCAGAAGGAGACCCAGCGCCGCAAGAACGCCCTGGAGTCGTCCTCGCTGCCGGCGAAGCTCGCCGATTGCCGCTCCAACGACAACGACCGAACCGAGCTGTTCATCGTCGAGGGCGACTCGGCGCTGGGTACGGCGAAGATGGCGCGCAACAGCGAGTTCCAGGCGCTGCTGCCCATCCGAGGCAAGATCCTCAACGTCCAGAAGGCGTCGGTGGGGGACATGCTCAAGAACACCGAGTGCGCCTCGATCATCCAGGTCGTCGGCGCCGGCTCGGGCCGCACCTTCGACCTCGACGCGCGCCGTTACGGCCGGATCGTCTTCATGGCCGACGCGGACGCCGACGGCGCGCACATCCGCACGCTGCTCGCGACGCTGTTCATGAAGTACATGCCCGACCTCATCGCCGCGGGCCGGGTCTACTCCGCCGTACCGCCACTGCATCGGATCGAGCTGTCCAACCCTAAGAAGGGGATGGACAAGTACGTCTACACCTACTCCGATGACCAGTTGCAGCGCACGCTCGCCGACCTCAAGAAGCGCGGGGTCAACTGGAAGGACCCGGTCCAGCGATACAAGGGTCTGGGCGAGATGGACGCCGACCAGCTGGCCGAGACGACCATGGACCCGCGCCATCGCACGCTGCGCCGGCTGACCGTCGACGACGCCGAGGCGGCGGCCGGTGTCTTCGAGCTGTTGATGGGGTCCGACGTCGCGCCGCGCAAGGAGTTCATCGTCGCCGGCGCCTACGAGGTCGACCAGGACGCCATCGACGCGTGAGCAGGGCCCTAGCCAACGACGCATCGTCTTGTTAGACAAGTGACTCACTCATATTAGGCCGTTCGGCCTGACCGAAGGAGTCCGTCTTGTCTACGAACACCGTCACTGCGCCGCCTGCGGGCGAGCAGGCCATGCGTCCCGGTTCTCCTGAGCTGACCCAGCTCCTCGAGCGCATCGCCGAAGGCGCCGCGAGGCGCGACAAGGAACAGATCCAGCCGTTCGAGGTGATCGAGTGGATCAAGCGCTCGGGGCTGACCCGGCTGCGCGTGCCTGAGCCGGAGGGTGGCTCGGGCGCGACGGTGCGCGAGCTCTTCCGGACGGTGATCGACCTGGCCGAGGCCGACTCCCACGTCGCGCACATTCTGCGCGCGCACTTCTGGTACGTCGAGCAGGTGCTGCAGTCCGCCGACCCCGGCGTACGACGACGAGGACTGGACCTGCTCGCCTCCGGGGCCGTGGTGGGCAACGCGTTCAGCGAGCAGACCGCGCGGCCGGTCGGCCTCCACTTCGAGACCGCGTTCACCCCTGACGGCGAGGGCTTTCGCCTCAACGGCACGAAGTTCTACTCCACCGGCTCGCTCTACGCCGACTACACGCAGATCTGGGCCTCGGCGCCCGGTGGCCGGATCGCGGCGGCGGTGATCCCGGTAAGTCGCAAGGGCGTCACGATCAAGGATGACTGGGACGGCTTCGGCCAACGTCTGACAGGCACAGGCACGACAATGCTCGACGATGTCTACGTTCGGCCGGAGGAGCTCGTCGACCTCGGCGATCCTGACGGCGAGCAGCCGCCCGCCTACCAGGGGGCGTTCCTGCAGCTCTACCTGCAGGCGGTGACTGCCGGCGTGCTCGCCAGCGTCCGCAACGACGCGGTCGCGCTCGTTCGCCACCGAGCGCGCAACTTCAGCCACGCCGCCGACCCACAGAGCCCGGCGCGCGACCGGCAGGTCCTCCAGGTCGTGGGGGAGATCGCCGCCGACGCCGCCGCGGCCAGAGCGATCGTCCTCGTGGCCGCCGAGGCGATCCAGGCGGCGGTGGACTCGACGGTGGACGGCATACCTGATGCCGACGCGGCCGAGGCCGCGCAGCTGGCCGCCGCCGAGGCGAAGGTCGCGGTCGACCGCTTCTCCTACGCCACGGCGGCACGCCTCTTCGACGTCGGTGGCGCCTCGGCGACGCAGGCGGTCCACAACCTCGATCGCCACTGGCGCAACGTCCGGACGATCTCGACCCACAACCCGACCCATCTCAAGGCTGCGGCGGTCGGCGATCACGTCGTCAACGCGGCCCCGTTCCCGACGAACGCATTCTTCTGAGGCTCACCCACGATCTCCTGATCGGCACGGGCTCGCTACGGTGTGCTCGTGGAGCAGAAGCAGGCGAGGGCGGCGATCGCCAAGGTCTTCAAGAACCGGGGCCTCAAGCCTCGCAAGGGACACCTCCGCCTCAGTGTCGGCGACCTGTTCTGGTACGTCGACGTGCGATCCGACGGCCCCGCGCCGACCGCGGCACTGACCTTCGAGGTCGGCTGCTGGCTGCCTGCACTGAGCCCGGAGCCGGAGGGCGGCGCGGTCGACTGCCCCCTGCTGCTCGACATCCCGGCCGGCGAGGAGCCGATCGCGGAGGCGGAGTCGGTGGTGCGCCTGATGCAGTCCGCGGGCGATCTCGACGGGCTCCGCGAGCTGGTGGCAAGCGTGCCCGGAGCGTTGGTCGACCGGGGCCTGCGAACGCTGATCGATCAGTGAGCGGCCGGGTACTGTCGAGCCCATGGCCGTGATGACGACCCGGCGCGCGATCGTGCGCCGAGGGGTGCGCCGCCCCGACGAGCTGGCGGTGGAGGATCCGCTCGTCCTCGGACTCGACGGCGAGGCGATCGCCACGCTCATGCGCACGCCGGGCCATGACGTCGAGCTCGCCGCCGGCTGGCTGGTCGTGGAGTCCGGCGTCGAGCGCGCCGAGGACATCGTCACCCTGCGTACCTGCCGCGAGGAGGACACCGACCGGGTGCACATCACCCTCGCTCCAGGCGTCGCGCCGCCGCGGCCACGCGCGTTCGTCACCAGCGCCGCCTGCGGCGTCTGCTCCGCCGACGTACTCGACCTGGCGCCGCTGCGCCGGGCCGCGCCGTACGAGCCGGGGTGGACGGTCCCCCGCGAGGTGCTGGTGGAGCTGCCCGAGACGCTGCGCACCCGCCAGCGGGCCTTCGACAAGACCGGAGGCGTGCACGCCGCCGCGCTGGCGCGCGCCGACGGCGAGGTGCTGCACTCCTTCGAGGACGTCGGGCGCCACAACGCCGTCGACAAGGTCGTCGGCCGGGCGCTGCTGGACGGCCACCTGCCCGCCAGCGGGCTGCTGCTCGTGGTCAGCGGCCGGGTCTCCTTCGAGATCGTGCAGAAGGCCGTCGCGGCGAGCGTCGCCGGCATCGTTGCGGTCTCGGCGCCGTCCTCCCTGGCGGTCGACCTGGCCCGCGAGCACGGCATGCTCCTGGCCGGCATGGTCCGCGGCGGCGATCTGAACGTGTACGCCGGCGAGGGGCTGGTCACGAACGGAGCATGAGCGCAGTGGGAGTCGTGTCCGGCAGTGATCCAGAAGACCTCCGACGCGAGCTTGCCCGGCTGTTCACCGCGACGGGCCACGGGCCGGACGGCTACGGAGCGCACGTGACCGAGGTGTGCGTTGAGGCCGTCGACACAGGCTTGGCCGTCGAGGTCGCCTATGCCTCGGTCCCGCCCGGCCGCGGGGGAACAGGCCGGATCGACCGGCTCGACAAGCACATGCGACGCCTCGAGGTGGAGTCGATCAGTGAGCTGGCGTCGATGTGGCAGGGGGACCTGGACGAGAAGGTGCTGGCGAGCGATCCGTGACGAGCCTCGGATCCCCTGCTTGAGGAGCCCAGTGTCGGCGCTATGGGACCTACTGGGAGCGCCCGCCGTCAGCGGTCACAGTCACTCATCTGTGCGCATTCAGATCCGGCCGCCGAAGGGGCGGGCTGTGCCGCGGCCACGCGTCGACGCCGCTCCGGGAGCCAGAAGGCCGCGAGCGCCACGAGCGGCAGTGCAGCGCCGAACGCCGAGGCCCCTGCCCAGCCGAAGGCGCCGTAGAGCCATCCCACGCCGAGGGAGCCGAGCGCGCCGCCGATGAACATGGTGGTTAGGAAGATGGCGGCGAGTCGGGCGCGCGCCGCGGGTCGCAGCGTGAAGATGTCGCGTTGCGCCAGGATGAAGCAGCCCTGCACGGCGAAGTCGAGGAGCAGCCCGCTCGCGGCCAGCGCGATCACGGAGCGATGGCCGACCAGGGCCAGGAGCATCGCCATCGTGGCGGCGAGCATCGCCGCCCCCCGTCCCGCCCGCCCGTGCCCTCCGTCTCCGAGGCGACCCGCCACCGGTGCCGCGACGGCTCCGGCGGCCGCCACGAGTGCGAAAAGGGCGATTCCGCGCTGGCCGAGGCGATGCTCGTCGATGAGCTCGTAGGTGATCGCCGTCCAGTAGGCGCTGAACGTGGCGAACAGCAGGGCTTGGGCCAGCGCACGGCTACGGAGCACCGGCTCGGAACGCAGCAGCTCGCCGACGCTGGCCAAGAGCTGGAGGTAGCTGCTGTCGTGCTCCGGCACCCGGCGAGGCATCGACCGCCACAGGACGAGCGCCGTGACCAGGAGCACGGCGGCGCTTCCCGCGTAGACGGGGCGCCAGCCGGTGGAGCCGGCGAGCAGGCTCGCGGCGCTTCGGGCCAAGAGGATCCCGACCAGCAGTCCGCTCATCACCTGGCCGACGGCCTGACCGCTGCGTTCGGGCGGCGCGAGGTGGGCGGTGACCTGCACCAGCACCGAGGCCGCCACGGTGGTGAGGCCGATCAGGACCGACGCCACGGCGAAGACAGCGAGGCTCGGGGCGACGGCCGCCACCACGAGCGCCACCACGCTGGCGGTCATCGCCCGGACGGTGAGGCTACGGTTCTCGAGGAGATCACCGAGCGGCAGGAGCAGGATGAGCCCCAGCGCGTAGCCGACCTGGGTCGCCGTGACCGCGATCGTCGCCTCGCCCTGGCTGACGCCGAAGCTTCGTCCGATCAGGTCGAGCAGTGGCTGGGCGTAGTACAGATTCGCGACCGCCGCCCCACAGGCGAATGCGAACAGCCAGGTCATCGCGCCGAGCGACGGTTGCTTCTCGAGCTCCATCAGAACCCCCCCGAGTTCGAAGTAGCGTGCCGCCCGTCCGAACTGGACCAAAGTGGTCGATATTCCCCTGCGGGATCGAATCGACAGATGCGGGCGGCGTCGTGAGTCTCAGCGCGGTCTATAGGCCTCGCTGAGACTCACAAGGGGGAGCGCCCTCAGACCTCGTGCTTGAGCAGGCCCGTGTCGACGTCGTAGATGAAGCCGCCGACGGTGACCGTGTGCGGGATGAGCGGGTGGGAACGCACCTTGTGCACGTCCTCGCCGAGCGCGCGCACCTGGTCCTCGATCACATTGATCGGCATCCACGAGGCGTCGACGCCCGCGGAGGCGGCCACGCGGGCCCGCAGCTCGGCCTCGGAGTTCGAGGCGACGGCGCAGCGGGTGTGGGGGACGACCAGGATGCGCTGCACGTTGAGCAGGTGTACGCCGAGGACGAGTGCCTCCATGGCCGAGATGGTCACGCGGCCACCGGGGTTGCGGAAGATCTTGGCGTCGCCCGGCTTGAGTCCGACCATGCCGAGCGGGTCGATGCGCGAGTCCATGCACGTCACGATCGCCACGCCGGCGCGGGCGATGCCGTCGAACCCGCTGTACTTGAAGTCGGCCGCAAACTCGGCGTTGGCGGCGAGAAGGTCGTCGAAGTCAGCCACGGACCGAATCTAGCCCATCCGCGGCAGCGGATCGGAGCCGCCCACGGCCCCGGTCGGCGCACCGCGGAACAGCGCCAGGGCCAGGACACCGGCCAGCAGCGCCGCCCCGGCGGCGCCGGCGAAGACGACGTGCTCCTGCACGATCGCGGCCTGCTGCAACCGGTCGGAGTAGGCGCTGCACATGGTGTCGTGGCCGCAGACCTGCGCCATCGGCGGGATCGAGGCCGACGCGCGGTAGTACGCACGCAGGCCGACCGTGGTCAGCGCCGAGATCCCGATCAGCATCCCGACCATCCGCGCGACGACGACCAGCGAGCTGGCCACGCCGTGCACGCCCGATGGCGTGCTGGCCAGCAGGGTGGCGTTGACCGGCGCGAGCGCGAGCCCGAAGCCGAGACCGGACACCACGAGCGGCACGGTGGCCGCCGCGTGGTGCAGTGCGTCCGCGTCCCATCGCGCCATCGCGGCGAACCCGAGCGCCGCACACCCCATCCCGAGGGCCGTGACCAGGCCCGCCGGCAGCCGCCGAGTGAGTACGCCGCCCGCGACCGCGCCCGCGGGCAGGGCGAGGAGCAGGCGGACCAGGACGAGCGCGGCCCTGACCTGGCTGTCGCCGTAGATCGTGGTGCGGGCGAACAGCGGCACGTCGATGAGCGCCGCGACCAGCGCGGCACCGATGAGGAAGCTCACCACCACGGCACCCCAGGCGGGGCGCGCTCGCAACGCCGCGACCGGGAGAAGGGGGTCGACGGCGCGGCGCAGATGCAGGACCAGTGCGGTGACGGCGACCGCGGCGGCGAGCAGGTACCAGACACCCCCGGCAGAGAGCACCTGCCGGCTGGGGTCGGCGGTCGCGAACGCAAGGATCACCCCGCCCAGCGCGACCGCCAGCAGGAGCGCGCCGGGAAGGTCGATCCCGCGTGAGCTCGCCGCCCAACCGCGAAGGTCGACCAGCGGCCGGCGGGCGAACCAGCATCGCGCCAGGAGGAGCGCCGCCGCCGCGACCGCCACGAGTCCGACATCGGTGCTCCACCGCAGCTCGCCGACGTGCGGGATGAAGAGCTGCCCCCAGGTCAGGTCACGCATGATCGGCCCCGGCTGGACCATGACCAGCACGCCCGCCGCGACGGCAACGACGAGCAGGCCGAGGCCGAGGAGATCAGGACGCCCCGCCGTCGGACGCAGCGGACGCGGCCTACGGCCGCGGACCGCCACCACCGCCAGCATGAGCACGATGCCGGCGAGCAGGTTGACCGCGAAGATGCCCCGCCAGCCGGCGAGGACCAGCACGACCGCGCCGCCCAGTGGTCCCAACACCGAGCCCAGTTCCTGGACCGCGGAGACCAGCCCCAGCGGCACGGCCCGGCGCTCGATGGGATAGAGATCTGCGACCAGGGCGAGCGTGGCCGGCACGAGCGCTCCACCGCCCAGGCCCTGCAGGAACCGGCCGACGACCATCGAGGCGAGGTCGTAGCTGAGCGCGGTGACCAGCGACCCGGCGCTGAAGACGACCAGCCCGGCGACGAGCACCGGCAGCCGGCCGCGCAGGTCGGCGATGCGCCCGATCAGGGGCAGCATGGCGACATACCCGAGCAGGAATCCGCTGATGATCGGCGCACCGCGCTGCAGGTCGTCGATGGAGAGGCCGACGCCCGACATCATGTCGGGCAGCGCCAGGACGACGACGTAGGTGTCGGCGGCGGCGAAGGCCACCGCGATGGCCGCGACCGTCAGCAGAGCGCGAGGCGTCCGTGCGATCGCGCCCCGGGCCGTCGTGGTCACGGCGGTGAGATCTGCTGGGTGGTGCCGTAGTCGCTCACGGTGACCGTGTAGGTGCTCGCGGGCTGCCCGCCGCCGTTGAAGTGCCCCGTGAGGGCAGCCTGGGAGAGATAGCCCTGGTCGTCGATGGTGTACGTCGCGGCGAAGTCGCCGCTCGATCCGGGGATGACGTGCGCCACGGTCGCGCCGGGCACCGTGCCGTGATAGTCGGTGAGCACCGACCGGTTGCCCTCTCCACCGCGCTGGCTCGACCCGGCACTCACCCCGGTGGTGGCCGGCAGCAGCGAGGAGATGCCGGTGTTGGGGTCGAGCAGGGTGCCCGGGTCGGGCGCGCCGTAGTCGGACGGGTTGATCGGTTGGTACACCGGCACGAACGGGAGCTTGGCCCAGGTCTTGCCGCCGACCGAGATCACCGAGACCTTCACCGACAGGCCATGGACCGGCACGGTGATGCTGCCCTCGAACGCCGGAGCGCGCGTCAGGATGCCGTCGGCGGCGGTGACCGTGGTGACCCCGGACGGGACGCCGGAGCTGGTCAGGGCGAAGTGGACCCCCTGGGTCTGGTCGAGATGCTGCTTGGCCTCCGAGAGGGCCTGCCCGGGCTGAGGGCCGTGCCCACCTCCACCGCACGCGCTCAGCGCCAGTGCGAGGGCGAGTGCGGCCGCGGCCGGGGCGGCGTGGCGACGCATGGAGATCAGCCTTCCACATCCCCGCCGAGCACGACGGCCACCGGGCCCGCGCAGGCGTCGATCGGCTGGGCCGCAGGCAGTCCGGAGCCGTCGCGCCGCCCGTCGGCCGCCGGGAGATCGATCGGCGCGCCGGAGTTTGCGGCGGCGCGCGCCGGCGCCGCACCCGCCCAGGCGAAGACGAGCGTGTCCTCGCCCTTGAGGTAGCGGTGGCAGCGCACGCCACCGGTGGCCCGGCCCTTGGCAGGGTATTCGCTGAAGGGGGTGACCTTCACCGAGCCCGACTCGGTGCCCGGCAGCGCCGAGGAGGCGCCGGACGAGGTCACCACGACCGACTGCTCCGGGGAGCCGACGATGGCGCCGAAGAAGACCACCCGCGAGCCGTGTGCCACCCGGATGCCCTGCATGCCGCCGGCGTTGCGGCCCTGCGGGCGCACCTGGGCCGCACCGAAGTGGAGCAACTGGGCGTCGGAGGTGATGAAGCAGAGCGTCTCCTCGCCCGTGCGCAGCTGGACGGCTCCGACCACCTCGTCGCCCGGCGCGAGGTTGATGACCTCCCACTCGTCGCGGCCCAGCACCTCGGGATTGACCCGCTTGACGATGCCGAGCTTCGTGCCCAGCGCCAGGCCGGGCCCCTCATTGGCCAGGGTGCACAGCGCCAGAGCGCGTTCGCCCGGGTCGAGGGAGAGCAGGGCCGAGAGCGGCACGCCGCCCTGCAGGTTGGGGTCGCCGGCCGTGCCCGGGATCGCCGGCAGGTCCAGGACGCCGAGGCGCACCAGTCGCCCGGTGGAGGTCAGGACGCCGATCTCGCCGCGGGCCGTGGTGGCGACGGCGGAGACGATCACGTCGTGGTTGGCGCGTCCCTCGCCGGTGTGGAGCGGATCGGCGTTCGACGTACGCGCCAGGAGGCCGGTGGAGGAGAGCATCGCGAAGCAGGCCGCGTCGGCGACCTCGACGCTCATCTTCTGGGCCTCGATCGCCGCGGTGCCGGCGCTTGCCAGAAGGACCGTACGCCGCGGGGTGCCGTAGGTCTTGGCGACCTCGGCCAGCTCGTCGGAGACCACGCCCCGCAGCAGCGCCTCGTCGGCGAGGATCGCGTCCAGGGCGGCGATGGTCTCCTGCAGCTCGGTCTGCTCCTTCTCCAGCTCCAGCTTGGAGAACCTCGTCAGCCGGCGCAGCGCCATGTCGAGGATGTAGTCGGCCTGGGCCTCGGAGAGGTCGAAGACCATCATCAGGCGCTCCTTGGCCTCCCCGGCGTTGTCGGAGGAGCGGATCAGCTGGATGACCTCGTCGATGTCGAGGATCGCGATCAGGAGACCCTCGACCAGGTGCAGCCGGGCCGCGGCCTTGTCGCGGCGGAACACGCTGCGGCGGCGTACGACGTCGTAGCGGTGTTGGAGGAAGACCTCGAGCAGGGGCTTGAGGCCGAGCGTGCGGGGCTGGCCGTCGACCAGGCACACGTTGTTGATCCCGAAGGAGTCCTCGAGCTTGGTCGACTTGTAGAGCTGCTCGAGCAGGGCCTCGGGGACGAAGCCGTTCTTGACCTCGACGACCATCCGGGTGCCGTTGCTGCGGTCGGTGAGGTCGACGACGTCGGCGATGCCCTGCAGCTTCTTGGCCTGCACCAGCGACTTGATCCCCTCGATCACCTTCTCCGGGCCCACGCCGTACGGCAACTGGGTGATCACGATCCCCTTGCGTCGCCCGACCGGCTCGATCCTCGCGGTGGCGCGGATCTTGAAGCTGCCGCGGCCGCTCTCGTAGGCGTCGCGGATGCCGTCCAGGCCGACGATCGTGCCGCCGGTGGGCAGGTCGGGGCCGGGGATGAAGCGCATCAGGTCCTCGGTGGTCATCCCCGGGCGGCGGATCAGCTCACGGCAGGCGGCCACGACCTCGACGAGGTTGTGCGGCGCCATGTTGGTGGCCATGCCGACCGCGATGCCGGACGCACCATTGACCAGCAGGTTGGGGATGGCCGCGGGCAGCACGGAGGGCTCGAGCTCGCGCGAGTCGTAGTTGGGCCGGAAGTCGACGGTCTCCTCGTCGATCGAGTCGGTCATCGCGACCGCCGGCGGCGCCATCCGGCACTCGGTGTAGCGCATCGCGGCCGGGCCGTCGTCGGGGGAGGAGCCGAAGTTGCCGTGGCCGTCGATCATGGGCAGGCGCAGCGTCCACGGCTGCACCATCCGCACCAGCGCGTCGTAGATCGCGCCGTCGCCGTGCGGGTGGAGACGACCCATCACCTCGCCGACGACGCGGGCCGACTTCACGTGGCCGCGGTCGGGCAGCAGGCGCAGGTCGCGCATCGTGTAGAGGATCCGGCGCTGGACCGGCTTGAGCCCGTCGCGCGCATCGGGCAGGGCACGGGAGTAGATGACCGAATAGGCATACTCCAGATAGGAGTTGCGCATCTCGTCGCCGACGTCGATGTCGAGGATGTGCTCCTCGAAGTCCTCGGGAACCTCGTCCTTGGTCTTGCCACGTGCCATGCGGGCATTCTCCCTGCTGCCACCGACAACCCGCGTCCGGGCACGCCGGTGAAGGTGCACCGGAGAGGGTGCGGGCGCGCTGGACGGGGTTAGTAGATTGCGGGTGTGACGACTCCCACGACTCCCGACGGCCCGGTCGCGGCGCCCGCGCACTGGACGGCCGACGTCGTGCTGCGCGACGGCCGCACCGCGCACATCCGGCCGATCACGGCCGATGACAAGGAGCTCCTGGTCGACTTCTACGGCCGGGTCTCGGACGAGTCGAAGTACTACCGCTTCTTCTCGCCGATGCCGACGCTCTCGGAGAAGGACATCAACCGCTTCACCGAGGTCGACTACGTCGGCCGCGTCGCCTTCATCCTGACGCTGCGCGGCCGGATGATCGCCGTCGGCAGGTACGACGAGGTCGCCCCCGGCGAGGCCGAGGTGGCGTTCCTGGTCGAGGACCACTACCAGGGCCGCGGCATCGCCCAGCTGCTGCTCGAGCACCTGGCCCAGGCCGGCCGCGAGCGTGGCATCACGAAGTTCGTCGCAGAGGTGCTCCCGGACAACTCCCGGATGATCCAGACCTTCCGCGACGTCGGCTACAAGGTCGCCTCGGGCTACGAGGACGGCGTGATCAGCCTCGAGTTCCCGATCGCGGTCACCGAGACGGCCGTCGGCGCGCTGGCGTTGCGGGAGCACGAGGCCGAGGCGGCCTCCATCCAGCGCTTCCTGTGCCCCCGCAACGTCGCGGTGATCGGTGCGTCGCGCCGCCAGGACACCATCGGCCAGGTGCTGGTGCGCAATCTCGTGGCCGGCGACTTCACCGGCCGCGTCTATGTCGTCAACCCCAGCGCGGGAGCGGTCTCGGGCCTGCCGGCGTACAAGTCGGTGCAGGACATCGCCGACGACGTCGACGTCGCCATCGTCGCGGTGCCCGCCGAGGCGGTCCAGGATGTCGTGCTCGACTGTGCGGCCAAGGGCGTGCACGGCCTCGTGATCATCTCCAGCGGCTTCGCCGAGACCGGCGAGGAGGGCCGCCAGCGGCAGCGCCGCCTCGTCGGGCTGAGCCGCTCCTACGGCCTGAGGCTGATCGGTCCCAACGCGCTCGGCATCATCAACACCGATCCCGGCGTGCAGATCAACGCGAGCATCTCCCCGCTGATGCCGCCGCGCGGTCGCGCGGGCTTCTTCTGCCAGTCCGGTGCGCTGGGCAGCGCGATCCTCGAGAAGGTCAACAACCGTGGACTGGGTCTGTCGACCTTCGTGAGCGCCGGCAACCGTGCCGACGTCTCGGGCAACGACCTCCTCCAGTACTGGGAGGAGGACGAGGCCACCGAGGTCGTGATGATGTACCTGGAGTCGATCGGCAACCCGCGCAAGTTCTCCCGGATCGCCCGCCGGATCAGTCTGCGCAAGCCGATCGTGGCCGTGCGCTCGGGGCGGACCACCCAGGGTGTGCCGATGGGCCACGCGGTCCGCAGGATCAGCGCCCCGCCGCAGGCGGTCGACGCGATGTTCCGCCAGGCCGGCATCATCCAGGTCGACACGCTCGACGACATGTTCGACGTCGCCCAGCTGTTGGCCCACCAGCCGATCCCGCGGGGGCGGCGGGTCGCGATCGTGGGCAACTCCGACGCGCTCGGCCTGCTGGCCGCGGACGCGGCGGCCAGCGTCGGGCTGGTCGTCAACAAGCAGGTGCCGCTGTCCGCGGAGCCCACGCCAGAGGACTTCGAGGACGCCCTCGACAGCGCCATCGACGACCCCGACGTCGATGCCGTCGTGGCCGTCTACATCCCGCCGCTCAACGTCACCGGCGAGGAGATCGCCAACGTGCTCGCTGCCGTCGGCGAGCAGTCCGACAAGCCCCTGGTCTCCTCCTTCCTCGGCGCCGAGGGCATCCCCGAGCTGCTGCGCGTCCCCGACGTCGCCGGCTCGTCGGCGGGACGCGGCTCGGTGCCGTCGTACTCGTCGGTGGAGAGTGCCGTCCGCGCGCTGGCCAAGGTCGTCGAGTACGCCGTGTGGCTGCGCACCCCCGAGGGCACGCCAGACCTGGCCGCCGACGTCGACCGTGACGCCGCCCTGGCCGTCATCCGCAAGGTGCTCACGCGGCGCCCGGCCGGCGGCGATCTGGATCCCGAGGAACTGCGTGAGCTCCTCGGCGCGTACGGGATCGACCTGTGGGAGACGATCCCGGTCGCCTCGTCCCAGGAGGCCGCCCGGGTGGGCGCGCAGCTCGGTTGGGATGTCGTCCTCAAGGCCACCGCCGACAACCTCCGCGAGCGGCCCGACCAGGCCCACGTGGTGCGCAACATCGACACGGCGGAGGAGATGGACGACGCCTGGGAGCTCATCTCCGAGCTGGCGGAGGTCGACCGGCTGGGCTTCGCCGTACAGAAGACCGCGCGGCCCGGTGTCCCGGTCACGATCCGCAGCATCGAGGACCCGCTCTTCGGGCCCGTCGTCTCCTTCGGCATGTCCGGCCCGCTGACGGAGCTGCTCGGCGACCGGTCTTACCGGATCCCGCCGCTCTCGCAGCGCGATGCGGCCGCGATGGTGCGCGAGGTCAAGGCGGCGCCGATGCTCTTCGGCTACCGCGGCAGCGAGGTGGTCGACGTCGAGGAGGTCGAGCGCCTCATTCAGCGTGTCGCGCAGCTCCAGAACGACGTGCCGCAGATCGGCGCCCTTGAGCTGGGCCTGGTCCTGGTGAGCACCCACGGCTCGTCGGTGCTCTCCGCAACCGCCCGGGTCGAGCCGGTCCTCGACCCGCGCTCGGACTGGTACGTGCGCAGGCTCAATCCCGCGTTCGCCGACACGCTCCCGTCGTAGGCGCGCGATGGTTTTCCACCGGGGTTCACGGCACGACTCGGATCGGCGGGCTGCGCGTGACAGACTTCGCCCCATGAGCTCCACCCGTGCATCCGACACGACCGACCAGGCCCGCGCACTGCGCGACGCGATCGACCGGACCGGCTACTACCCCGAGGTCGTCGCCGATGGCGTCGCCGGCGCCGTGGCGGGGGAGGAGATCGTCTCCTTCTTCGTCCACCACGAGCCGACGTTCGAGCACGACGAGGTGCGTCGTCACCTGTCCGTGCTGGTGCTCACTCCCACGCGGCTCGTCCTCGCCCACACCGACGAGCACGCGGGCGACGACCTGCTGCCCGAGCCCTACACCTCGACCTCCACCGAGGCGGTGCGGCTGGCGTCGGTCGGCTCGGTCGTGGTCACCCGCATGATCGCCAATCCGGCCTCGGGCGGCGGCCACGCCGCTGAGGCAGTGCTCACCATCGGCTGGGGTGGCGTCTCGCGCATCGACCTGGAGCCCGCCGGCTGCTCCGACCCCAACTGCGAGGCCGACCACGGCTATACCGGCGTGCTCTCCTCCGACGACTTCTCGCTGCGGGTCTCGGCGGCCGCGGACGGCAACGACGCGGTGGGCAGGCTCCTGGCCTTCGCCGAGGCGCTCTCGTCGCGGACCCATCGCGCGTGATCGTCGAGTCTGCGGGTGCGTCCGGCTTCGTCGGCCCGGCGTACTCCATCCGCTCGCTGGGCGACGTGGTGCCCGCGATCGGCCGTGCGATCGGCGTCGTGCCCGACGGCGACGAGCCGCCGTCGCTCGAGCTCGCGCCGGCTTCGGCGTACGTGGTGTTCCTGGTGGACGGCCTCGGCGCCCGGCTCCTCGAGCGCTACGCCCACGCCGCGCCGTTCCTCGCCTCCCTGCTCGCGCACAGCGAACCGGGCACAGCCGGCGTGCCGTCGACGACCGCGACGTCGCTGACCTCGTTCGGCACCGGCATGACGCCGGGCGGGCACGGGCTGGTGGGCTACACCTCGCGCATCCCGGGCACAGACCAGCTCCTCAACGCGCTGCAGTGGCCCAAGGACGTCGACCCGCTCGAGTGGCAGCCGAACATCACCGCCTTCCAGCGCCTCACCGATGCCGGCGCGACGGTCACGGTCGTCAACAAGCGCGAGTTCTACGGCTCGGGCCTGACGGTCGCCGCCCACCGCGGAGCCGACTACGTCGGGGCCGACCGGGTCGGCGAGCGCATCGCCGGGGCGGTCCAGGCCTCCCGGGCACGCAGCTCGCTCACCTACCTCTACGACGGCGACCTGGACTGGACGGGACACAAGTACGGCGTCGCCTCGGCGCCGTGGTTGCAGCAGCTCGCCATGATCGACGCGGAGGCCGAGCAGCTACGCGACGCGTTGCCGAGCTCGACCCGCCTCCTGGTCGTCGCCGACCACGGCATGATCGACTCGCCCAGTGCCGCTCGCACCGACGTCGACGAGCGGCTGGAGCTGCGCGACGGGGTCGCCGTACTGGGCGGGGAGGCGCGGTTCCGCCACCTCTACTGTCAGCGCGGGGCCGTCGCTGACGTCGTCGCGACCTGGCGGGAGGTCCTCGACGGCAAGGCCGAGGTGTTCACCCGCGACGAGGCGGTCCGTCTGGGTTGGTTCGGACCGGTGTCCCCGGCGGTGCTGCCCCGGCTGGGCGACGTGGTGGTCGCGTCTCGCGGTGACCATGCGGTGGTCTCCTCGGCGGACTTCCCCTACGAGCGCACGCTGGTGGGTCTGCACGGCTCGCTCACCCCCGACGAGATGCTCATTCCTCTGCTCGTCTCCTGACGCCTGACCCCGACGTGTCACCGGGACGCGGTAGGTTGCACGCCGCCGTCCGACTCGGGGCGGGTAGACAACACATGGGGGATACATGCGAAGCATCGCACTGGCGCTCGCGCTCACGCTGGTGGTGGCCTTCACCGTCACAGCGTGTGGCAAGGAGGCCGCACCGACCAACACCGCTGCCGGGTTCACCTGCCCGGACAAGCCGACCGAGAGCTTCGCCAAGACCAGGTTCGTGGCCGACATCGGGCTCGCCGTCGGCACCTTCCACCACTGGATCTACAAGCCGTGGAAGGCGGGCAAGCTCCAGAAGGGCGCCAACCACAGGCTGTGGAACGTCGGCAAGGCGGCCGCCGCGGGTGCGCTGGACGCCAAGCTGGTCAGCAACGCCGCGAAGAACGTCAAGGCCGATCCTGCTCTGTGCTCCGCGATCGGGGAGCCGCTCGCCAAGCTCGGCGACATGGTCTCCAACCTCAAGTCGTCGGTGATGACCGGTGACTTCGGGAAGCTGGCGGAGATCGAGACGGCCACCAGCGGGATCACCGGTCTGATGGCCTCGAAGGGCGCCGCGGTCACGGAGAACTACCAGGGCTGACCTGGCGGGTACGTCGTCGGCTCGGCCACCCCAGCCCTTAGGATCTGCGGGTGGCCGAGCTGATCTTCTGGACCGGGACGATGGATGCCGGCAAGTCCACGCTCGCCTTGCAGACCAACCACAACCGCGCCGCGCGCGGCCTGTCCGGGCGCATCTTCACGGCGCTCGACCGCGCAGGCTCCGCCCTGATCTCGTCGAGGCTGGGCCTGACCCACGAGGCGATCGAGGTCGCTCCGGACTTCGAGTTCTGGCGCTACACCGTCGACTCGCTCACGCATGGTGCGCGCATCGACTACTTCATCTGTGACGAGGCGCAGTTCTATACGCAGGCGCAGATCGACGACCTGGCCAAGATCGTCGACGAGCTGCAGATCGACGTGTTCTGCTTCGGCATCCTCACCGACTTTCGCACGCGGTTGTTTCCCGGGTCCGCGCGGCTCGTCGAGCTGGCCGACCGCACCGAGTTGCTCCAGGTCGAGGCGCTGTGCTGGTGCGGCAAGCGCGCGACACACAATGCTCGCACCGAGGACGGGGTCATGGTCACCGAAGGCGACGTGATCGTCGTCGGCGACACCGCCGACGCGACGGGTCCGGCCGGCGAGCCGGAGGTCGTCGCCTACGAGGTGCTCTGCCGCCAGCACCACCGCCGCGGTCTGACGGCCGCGCGGGCGCGAGCGGTCTCGCTGGCCGCGGAGCCGCTGCCGTTCGGGTGAGCTGCCGTTCGGGTGAGCTGCCGCTCAGTCCGCCTTGCCGCCGAACATGATCTCGTCCCAGCTCGGCACCGAGGCACGCTTGCGTCGCGACGAGCGAGGCTTCTCCGCGACGGGCGCGGGCGCGGGCTCCGGGGCCTCGACCTGCTCGGGCTCGAGGAACGCCTCGAGCGGCTGGTCCACCTCGACCTCCGAGGCCACTGCCTCCGGCTCGGGCTCCGGCACGTCGATCGGGGGTACGGCGGCCCGCCGCTGACGAGCGACCATCAGATCGTCGCGCAGCGGGGCCGGCTCGGACATCTCGAGCTGCTCGCCGACCAGCCAGCGGGCATGGTCGTTCTCGGCTGCGACGTAGTTGCCGGCCACGTCGAAGGCGAACTCGGCCGTGCCGGTGCGCTCGGGGGTGGTGAATTCGCCGCGGAGGGCCCAGCGGCCGTCGGGTCGGCGGAAGGAGTCCCACGTCACCGCGTCGGGATCGACGTAGAACGCGCCCAGGCGCCCTGCCACCGCGGCGCCCAGCGTGCGCGCCGTGCCTGCCGGTTCGCCGGGGCGGCGGCGTACGGAGCCCTTCTGGGCACGCTCGGCCATGTGCTCGCGCTCTGCCAGGACCGGCGCGGCGAAGGGCATGATCTTCTCGACCGTGGTGCCACCGGCAGCCGCGACATCGTCGACGGACTCGCCCGCCCGGATCCGGGTCTGGATGTCCTTGGGGCGCATGGGGTTGCTCATCGGGGTCTCCTGTCGGCGTCGTGAGTCAGCCGGGAGGGCCGCTCGGAGACGTTCGTCGACCTCGACCGTGAACTCACGGCCCGAGTCATCCACGAAGAGCATGCGCTTGCCGTCGCGACTGACTGAGACCAGGGTCAGGTCCTGCGTGTCCCCGTCGGGTCGAGCGGCCCCGGTGGAGGTGGGCTCCGCCGGCTGGATCACGGGCAGTTCTTCGGCTGACATCCTCTACGTCTCATCCTTCGAGTGGTTAACGATGACCCTACGCTGTCACGTCGCCCAAAAGGCGGCGACACGACGGCGCGCCCCGCGAGTTGCCTGGCGGCGCGTTGCCCGGCGGCGACGCGGGCGGACATGGGACGATCGCGCCATGCCCGGGGACGCCTCGACCACGCTCGTCGTCATCAACCTGGTCGGCATCTTCGTCTTCGCGGTCTCCGGCGGCCTGGTCGCCGTACGCAAGGAGCTGGATGTGTTCGGCGTCGTGGTGCTGGCGGGCGCCACCGGCCTCGGCGGCGGCTTCGTCCGCGACGTACTGATCGGGGCGTCGCCGCCGGCCGCGCTGACCGACTGGCGCTACCTGGTGGTGCCGGTCGTCGGCGGCCTGGTCACGTTCTACTTCCATCCCTCCGTCACGCGCCAGGAGCGCGTCGTGATCGTGATCGACGCCATCGGAGTCGCGCTCTTCTCGGTCGCCGGCGCCGAGAAGGCGATGCGGTACGGGCTGGGGCCGGTGCCCGCCACCCTGATGGGACTCATCACCGCGGTCGGTGGCGGCATCCTGCGCGACCTGCTCGCCGGACGCGTCCCGCTGGTGCTGCGACCCGGCATCCTCTACGCGATCCCGGCCGCCGCGGGGTCGGCGGTGGCGGTCTTCGGACTGAAGCTCGGCCTGCCGACCACCCTGGTGACGATCTCGGGCGTCCTCGTGTGCGGTGTCTGGCGGCTGCTCGCGATCTGGCGGCGCTGGCAGGCGCCGGTGGCGGGCGGCTCGGCCTCGGTCTGACGCTCGGCCTGACTCGGCCTGACTCGGCCTGGCGCCGGTCTGACCCCGGGACCCGGCCTCCCGAATATGAGTACGGCGAGGCGTGCGCTATCGTTGCGCACCGCACGGGTGATTGGCGCAGTGGTAGCGCGCTTCGTTCACACCGAAGAGGTCACTGGTTCGAACCCAGTATCACCCACCAGTGTTTTCCCAGGTCAGGGCCCTTTTCGAGGGGCCCTGACCTGTTTCCGGGGACATGTGGGCACCGGTTGCGCCGATGTGCGGAGGGCTGAGGTCAATATGTGACCTCTACCCTCCGCAGATCGGGTCGCGCTCACCGGACTCAGCACCTGCGACCCTGGAGGCACCGCCATGAACCTTCACGGCGGAGGCTTCGCACGCGTCGTCTCCACCGACGCGTCTCGGGGCGCTAGCCGCCGATCGTGGACAGAAGCGCGACCACGACGACAGCCACGATCAGTACGAGGGCGATCAAGGCGAGCGCTCTGTCCCGCTTGCGACCGGGACGTAGAGCACCGGCGAATTGGAGGCCGGGCGCTGTCGGCGGCGTCAGACCGATTCGCTCTGCGTCGTCTGGCAGCCCTGATTCGTGTGGCCTCTGGTGGGGGTCGTCGCTGTCGTGGCTGTCGTTCGACATGGGTTTCTCCTTCCCCGTTCAGCGAGCCCGGCTCAGGCGAGCCAGGAGGCGTAGAAGAGGCCGAGACCGCTCGCGACGCAGAGCCCGGCGATGGTCCAGAAGCGGATCACGACAGTGGCCTCGTCCCATCCGGCGTGCTCGAAGTGGTGATGGATGGGAGCGATGCGGAAGATCCGACGCCCGGTGCCTGTGAGCCGCCTGGTCAGTTTGAAATAGCTCATCTGCAGGAGCACGCACACCGTCTCGAAGACGAAGAGTCCGCCGATGACCGCCATCAGGATCTCGGTTCGAGACATGATCGCCAGCCCGGCCAATGCGCCACCGATCGCGAGGGAGCCGACGTCGCCCATGATGATTCGGGCGGGCTTGGCGTTCCACCACAGGAAGCCGATGCAGGCTGCACTGATGGCGGCCGCGAAGACCGCAAGGTCGAGCGGATCGCGCACCTGGTAGCACCGGGCCGCGACCACGCTCGGTCGGGATGAGCCGCACAACTGGTTGCTCTGCCAGACGTTGACCATGGTGTAGGCGCCGAAGATCAACGCCGAGGCGCCGGCAAGCAGCCCGTCGGCGCCGTCGGTCAGGTTAGCGGCGTTGGAGGTTGCGGTGACGATGAACCAGATCAGGAGCAGCGCCGCGACCAGCGGGAGCTTGACCCCCCAATCCTCGGTGGTGGAGAGGTACTGCGATGCCGGCCTGACGCCTCGTACGTCGGCGAAGAACTGCGTGGCGAGGACCCCGAAGGCGAGCGCGACCAGCGTCTGGCCCGCCATCTTCGCCCGACTGCTGAGGCCGGCGTTGTTCTGGGTGTAGACCTTGATGAAGTCGTCGAGGAATCCCACGATCCCGCAGCCGAGGAAGAGCAGCATCAGAAGCCACGCGCTGGCACTGGGCGACCCGCCGGTCCCGATCGTCGCCGCTAGGTATGCCACGACGGCGCTCAGGAGGATCACCACACCGCCCATGGTCGGCGTGCCGCGCTTCACGTAGTGCGTCGTCGGCCCGTCCTCTCGGATCGGTTGGCCGAAACCATGCCGCTCGAACCACCTGAGCGCGAACCGGGTCCCCAACAGGGACAAGACGATCGCCAGCCCACTGCTCAGGAGTATTGCCCGCACGCCGCGATTGTGCCGCAGGGGAGCGACGAGTCAGTAAAGGCTCACCGGCTCGGGGCAGCATCGCGGATCAGGCTCGGCGTGAGCACGTCGCCGAGCGAGCGTGCAAGAGCTACGAACTCCTCGCCACGATAGTGCGGATCCAGCGACGAGCTCGTCACGCTGAACCCGGGATGCCACTCGAGGTGGCACGGCAGCAACTTCGCCGCGCTCTCGACGGCGGTACCTCGAAAGCAGGGGTCTAGCACGACGGCCTCGGCGTCACGTTCCAGGACGACACCGCCATGGACGTGTGCCTCCACGTAGTCGTCGAGCAGGTCGTGTCCGCTGGCCTCCGCAATGGTGACCAGCTCCCCGACTCCGTCAACGTCGCTCACCGACTCCGGCGCGAAGGCGGAGTCCGGGAAGCAGAAGGTGCAGCGCGCGCTTACCTCTGGCCGGAGCCGAAAATACGCCGAGCCGAATCGAACTGACCCGCCATACGGGCGATCGGCGTAGTTCAACCCACCGTAAATGGGTCGTTCACGCGGATGCCGTGCGTCGTACCGTCCGTCGAACAGCCGGCTCTCCCACCGCCAGCGATCGCCACCTTCGTAGGCCGTCAATCCGCCATTGGACGTCTGAGTCTCGAATTGGCTGCGGTAGACGCCGTCGGCCGCGATCGAGTCGACGACCATGCGGTCGCCGAACGGCCAGTCAGGGTGGAACTGCAGCGTCACGATCACCCGGGGCATGCTGGCACGATTCGCGCGTTCAGGTCGCGATTGCCGGTCCACGCGACCTGACCGGGGTGTTGAGGTCGCTGAGGGTCGGATGGTGACCTGGGTGCCGGGCTGGATGCACCAGACGGCGGCGCGGCTCAACAGCGACGACGATTTCCGACCGCCGCGGCTAGACGCCGCAGCGCGCGGGTACTTGGAGGCTTGCGCATGCGCCACGGCCGTCGGGTACGGCGTGCCGCGCGAATCGTTTCCACGAGGAACGGAGGGATCGTCGCATGGCAGACACTGTTGGGCCCGTCGGCGCCGTACATGGTGTGGACCGCATGATCCGCAATATCGAGACCGGGCGCTTCGAGCGCAGTCTGTCCGCGTTGACGGCGGCCGGCGCGCTCGTGACCGCGGCCGAGATCTACTTCGAGCACGACTCGGCCAGTTTCGGCAACAAGATGATGTGGCTCCCGGTCGCGCTGGGTCCGGTGGGTGCGGCCGCGGGCATCGCCGGCGTCTTCAGCCACCGGATGGCGAAGACCGCGCTCCCGTTGGCGTCGGCCGCCATCGTCGCCAACGGCCTGCAGGGCACCTACCTGCATGCGCGGGGGATCGCCCAGAAGCCGGGCGGCTGGCGCAACCTTCGCTACAACATGGAGATGGGCCCTCCGCTGCTCGCGCCACTGCTCGTCACGGTGGTCGGCGGGATGGGTCTGCTCGCCTCGGTGCTGAGGCGCGAGAAGTGATGCCCGAGGCACAGCAGCCTCCTTATCGCGATCGCTTTCCCGGCTTCGACGTCCTGGCCCAGAGCAAGCACTGGGACCGGGTGACCGCCGGAGTCGTGCTGTCCCGGATCGGGATGGCGCCCGACATCCGCTTCTTCACGCCTGCCGAGCAGGCGGTGGCCACTGCGCTCTGCGACCGCCTCCTCGACCAGGACGTCGACCGTGACGGGGAGGAGAGGGTCCCGGTCGTGAACCTCATCGACGCCAGGCTGGCCGAGTTCCAGACTGACGGCTGGCACTACGAGGACATGCCCGAGGACGGACAGGCCTGGCGCGAGTCGCTGGCCGGGCTGGACGCCGACGCGCAGGCGCGCTTCGGGACCAGGTTCTCGGCATGCTCGCACGAGCAGCAGTCGGTCCTGATCCAGGCCGTCCAGGACCGTGGCGCCGACCCGTGGCACGGCCTGCCCGCCACGCACGTGTGGAGTCTGTGGACGCGGTACGCGTGCACGGCCTTCTACGCCCACCCCTCGGCGTGGAACGAGATCGGCTTCCCCGGCCCCGCCTACCCCCGCGGATACAAGAACCCGGGCGTTGACGCGCGCGAGCCGTTCGAGGTCCGCGACGCCAAGCCCGAGGACGACCCGGCAAGGGGTACGACGTGAGCAGCGTGCGCCGCCGCAACGAATCGGCCTGGCTCCTGCCCAACGATGGCACGCGAACCAACCATCGCCTCCGCGCGGACATGCGGCGCTTCGACGACACCGACGAGGTGGACATGGTCGTCGTCGGCTGCGGGGCCGGGGGATCGACCATGATCCAACGGCTCGCCCGCGCGGGGTGGAAGGTCGTGGCGCTGGACGCCGGGCCGTTCTGGGACCCTGACACCGACTGGGTCAGCGACGAGGCCGGATCCCACCATCTGTACTGGACGGAGCCGCGGGTGATCTCCGGCTCGGATCCGGTCCCGCTGGGCTCGAACAACTCGGGCCGCGGCGTCGGCGGATCCATGGTCCACTACGCCGGCTACACGCCACGCTTCCATCCCAGCGACTTCGAGACCCTCACGCGCGACGGGGTGGGCGCTGACTGGCCGATCGCCTACCCGGACCTGAAGCCCTACTACGAGGACATCGAGGGTGAGCTTCCGGTCGCGGGGGAGGACTGGCCCTGGGGCGACCCGCACTCCTACCCGCATCGCCCTCATCCGGTCGGGGGCAACGGTGAGATCTTCCTGCGCGGGGCCGACAAGCTGGGGATCACGGCGAAGGTCGGGCCCGTGGCCATCGCCAACGGGCGGTTCGGCAACCGGCCCCACTGCATCTACCGCGGCTTCTGCCTGCAGGGCTGCAAGGTCAACGCGAAGGCATCGCCGCTGATCACCCACATCCCGGACGCGCTGGCTCACGGAGCCGAGGTGCGTGCCAACGCGATGGTCACCCGCGTCGAGATCGACCAGCGCACCGGTCGTGCCACGGGAGTGCACTACGTGCGTGACGGCGTGGCGCGGTTCCAGCGGGCTCGGATGGTCGCGATCGCCGGCTACTCCATCGAGACGCCGCGCCTGCTGCTCAACTCCACCTCACAGCGCTTCCCGGACGGGCTGTGCAACGACTTCGACCAGGTAGGCCGCTACATCATGGTCCAGGGCGCCCCGCAGACCGCCGGGCGCTTCGACGCCGAGGTGCGGATGTACAAGTCGCCGCCGCCGGAGGTCAGCAGCGAGGAGTTCTACGAGACCGACCCGAGCAAGCCGTACAAGCGAGGGTTCTCGATCCAGACGGTCTCGCCGTTGCCGATCACCTGGGCCGAGCACGTCGCCGCGCAGGGCCACTGGGGTACGGCGCTGCGCGAGTACATGAGCGACTACGTGCACTGGTCCTGTCTCGGTGCGCTGTGCGAGTTCCTGCCGCTGCCGGAGAACCGGGTGACGCTGGCCGACGAGAAGGACCGGCACGGCCTGCCCGTGGCCCACTTCTCCTACAGCCAGGGCGACAACGACACGGCACTGATGAAGGCCGCCCAGAACGTGATGGAGCAGATCCTGCACGCGGCCGGTGCCGACGAGGTGATCACCATCGCGCGCTACGCCCACCTCGTCGGCGGTGCCCGGATGGCCCGCGACGAACAGCACGGCGTGGTCGACTCCCGGTGCCGTACGTTCGCGGTCCCCAACCTCTACATCACCGACGGCAGCGTCCTGCCGACCCAGGGGAGTGCCAACCCGGCCCTGACCATCATGGCCGTCGCGGCCCGTGCCGCCGCCGGGCTGGCACGTGGCGCCTAGCGCGACCTCCTACAGGTCGATCTGCGACCCCATCACGACCACGCGCTCATTGGGCAGGTTGAAGTACTCCGCCGGGTTGGCGGCGTTGCGGGCCATCATCACGAACAGCCCCTTGCGCCACCGCGGCAGCGCGCCGCTGGCCTGACGGGTAAGCGTCGCCCTGGACAGGAAGTACGTCACGTGGCTCAGGTCGGGGGTGAACTCCCAACCCGCGTCGTGCAGGTGGGCGCGCAGCGCGGCAGGCACGTCGGGGCGGTCGAAGAAGCCGTACCGCATCGTGACGTGCACGATGCCGTCGCCCTTGAAGCCGAGGCCGTCGAAGGTGAACGCCTTGGAGGCCGGCACGTGCGGCACCGTCTGCGGTACGGCGGTGAAGATGACGACCCGCTCGTGCAGGACGCCGATGTGCTCGACGTTCGCGCGCATCGCGAGCGGTGTCGTCTCCTTGGTCGGGTGCAGGTAGACCGCCATCCCGGGGACGCGATGGACCGGGTTCTCGTGCAGGCGCTCCAGGAAGTCGACCAGACGACCCTCCTTGTGCACCCGGTTGTTGGTGACGATCTCGCGACCGCGGTACCACGTGCTCATCAGGGTGAACATCACGATCGCGATCAGCAGCGGCAGCCAGCCGCCGTGCGGGATCTTGTCGAGGTTGCCGATCAGGAAGCTCAGCTCGACGCCGCCGAACGCGATCGCGATCAGCAGCAGGCGCCACATCGGCCACTTCCACCGCAGCCGCGCGACCACGATCATCAAGATGGTGTCGATCAGCAGCGCACCCGTGACCGCGACGCCGTACGCCGTGGCGAGGCGGTCCGAGGTCCGGAAGATCAGCATCAGCGCCAGGACGCCGACGAAGAGCACCGCGTTGATGGCGGGCAGGTAGACCTGACCGACCGAGCCCTCGGAGGTCTGACGCACCGTCAGTGACGGCAGCAGCCCCAGCTGGGTGGCCTGCCGCGAGACGGAGAACGCGCCCGAGATGACGGCCTGGGACGCGATCACCGTGGCGATGGTGGCGGCCACGACCATCGGAACCTGCGCCCACCCGGGCACGAGGAGGAAGAACGGGTTGGAGATGGCCGAGGGGTGGCTCAGGATCAGCTCGCCCTGCCCCATGTAGGTCAGCACCAGCGCGGGGAAGACGACCACGAACCACGCCAGCCCGATCGGGCGGCGGCCGAAGTGGCCCATGTCGGCGTACAGCGCCTCGGCGCCGGTGATGCACAGCACCACCGCGCCCATCGCGACGAAGGTGACCAGCGGGTGCTCGGCGACGAAGGCCAGCGCGTACGTCGGCGAGAGCGCGCGGAAGATGCCGGGGTGCGGCACCACGACCCGCAGGCCGACCAGGGCGAGCAGGAGGAACCAGACCAGCATCGCGGGCCCGAAGAGCGCACCGACCCGATGGGTGCCGTACCGCTGGGACGCGAAGAGGACCACCAGGATGCCGGCCGCGATGGGCAGCACGAGGTGGGTCATGCTCGGCGCCGCGACGGTCACGCCCTCGACGGCCGAGAGCACGGAGATCGCCGGCGTGATGACCGAGTCGCCGAAGAACAGGCTCGCGCCGATGATGGCGAGGACGATCACGGCGGTGGTCCGCCGGCTGCCTCTGCCGATCGCTCGGCGGGCGATGCCGGCCAGCGCCATGACGCCGCCCTCGCCGCCGTTGTCTGCACGCATGACGACCCCGACGTACTTGATCGAGACGATCAGCGTGACCGACCAGACGACCATGCTGATGACGCCGTACACGTCACCTGGGGTGGGCTTGATCGCGTGGTTGTCGATCGAGAAGAGGGTCTTGAGCGAGTAGAGCGGGCTGGTCCCGATGTCGCCGAAGACGACGCCCAACGCGCCCAATGACATCAGGGTGAGTGCCTGGTGGCTGCGGCTACGAGCGTGCTCGTGCTCCTCGCCCGGCTCGGGTCCGATGTCCGCCTTCGCTTGATTCACCGGCATATCGTGCACTACTCACCCCGCAGGTCTCAGATCGGCACGGGCGTGTGCTGTCGCCACGGGTGGCGTGGCTCACGGAGGAGCCTCCAGCCTGCGTACGTGAGGACGATGAGCGCGGCCCAGACGTAGCCGTTGCCGATCAGGTTCTGGACGGCGTCCCAGTGGTGCACCTGGTCGCGCCAGTGGAAGTGGACGCCGAGGCGGAGCGTGATCAGGTACGGCACCGTCGCGAGGCCCGCGGCGAGGTAGGAGAGCCGGGTGAGGGCGACCAGGAGCGGCACCACCCAGCACCAGTGGTGGGGCCACGAGATCGGCGACGCCAGCAGTCCGGCCACGCCGGTCAGCGACACGGCGAGGAGCCGCTCGCCGCGACGCCACCACAGTGCGGAGATCACCAGCGCGGAGCCGACGACGATGACCTGCGCGAACGCCAGGAGGAGCTCGGCCGCGGTGCTGTGCTGGCCCGCGCCGACGCGGTCGAGAACGCCGCGGATCGACTGGTCGCTCAGGTCCCAGGGCGACCCGACGCGGCTGCTCTCGCGGACGTAGCGGGTCCAGTAGTGCCACGACTCGCCGGGCAGTGCCGCGAGCGCGATCAGCACCGTGGCGGCGAAGGACCCCAGCGTGAGGACGAGTGCGCGCCATTGGCGGGTGAGAACGAACAGCGGGATGAAGATCAGCGGGGTCAGCTTGATGCCCGCCGCCACACCGGTGAGTACGCCGCGGTAGCGGGGTGGCACGGCGCCGGTCAGATCCGCCACCACGAGCAGCACGATGATGAGGCTCATCTGGCCGAGCTGGATGTCGTGGTAGATGGGCTCGAGCACGAGCGAAGCCGCCGTCAGGAGAGTCAGCACCAGCCAGCCCACCCGGTACCCGGCGGCCCGCAGGCTCGTCTGCCACAGGCCCGCGACGGCGAAGGCGAGGAGCGCCCGGACGATCGGGACCGCCACCGCGAAGCGGACGTAGGCCAGGGGCACCATCAGCAGCGCGGCGAACGGCGGATAGGTGAAAGGCAGTCCGTCCCTGGTCCGGAACGAGTAGAGCGACTGCCGGTGACGGGCAAGGCCGACCACGGCGCGTGCGCCCTGCCGGTAGACCTTCAGGTCCAAGGCGTGGGCGGTCCCCTTGCCGAAGACCATCACAGCCACGATCACCACTACGGCGGCCACCGCTCCGGCCGCGACCCACGCCTGCCGCACGGACCTACGCTAGCCGGACCCGCGGCCGGTTCCTGCATCCCCGGCTCGACACGCGGGCGCCGTACTCCCAAGGTCGCTGAGGGTCAGTCCTCGCCGATCCACCCCTTGTGCTTGAACCACGCCCACATGCCGCCGGCGGAGATGAGCATCGAGCCGATGCCGAAGATCCAGAAGCTCGCGGCGCCGCGCAGCAGATTGCCCGCGATCCAGGTGAAGTTCATCCCGAAGAACCCGGTCAGGAAGCTGAGCGGGAGGAAGACGCTCGCCACGATCGCGAGCTGCTTGCCGACCTCGCCCTGCCGGTTGGCGACGTTGGAGAGATAGAGATCGGTGCAGCCGCTGACCAGGTCGTGGTAGGAGTCCAGCAGGTCGGCGATGCGGAGCAGGTGGTCGTAGACGTCGCGGAAGTAGTCGTGGCTGTCGCTGTCGAGGCCCGCGAGGCTGGCGATGGTCTCGATCTCGCGCGCGAAGAGGTCGCGCATCGGGGTGACCGCCTTGCGGAGCTTCAGGAGCATGCGCTTGAGCTTGAAGATCTTGAGCAGCTCGTCCTTCTGCGGCCGCTCGATGATGGCGTCCTCGAGGTCGTTGATCTCGTCGTCGAGGCCCGAGAGCACGGGGAAGAAGCTGTCCACGATGGTGTCGACGATGCGGTAGACGTAGTACTGCTCCGACCGCATCGGTCCGCGCGAGCTCAGTTGCTGTTTCAGGCGAGTGAGGTCCTGGAACTCGTCGCGGCGGACGGTGACGACGAAGTCGCCGCTGATGTAGCAGTGGATCTCCACCAGCGGATGCGGATTGTCCTCCTCAGGGCTCGCGTCGATGCCGCCCTGGAGAACAAGGAGTGCCTGGTCGTTGTAGACGTCGAGCTTGGGCCGCTGCCCGAAGGCGAGCGTGTCCTGGACGGCCAGCGGGTGTAGGCCCAGGAGCGCTCCGAGCTTCTTCACGTCCTCGTCGGACGGCGCGACCAGGTCGAGCCAGAAGAACTCGTTGCGCGCGCGGTGGCTGGCGAGCGCCGCCTCGTCGATGTCGGCCAGGATCTGCACGGCGCGACGGTATCAAGCAGCATTACGTTGGTAGCTTTACGGTGGCACCGCCGCGCCGCGACGTTTCCGGCCTGGCGGATCGGGAACCGTGGGCTTGACCATCGGGCTCACAGAAAGGGCAAACATGAACAAGACCGAGCTGCGGGACGCGGTGGCGCAGGCCTCAGGGCTTAGCGGCGCCCAGGCCGACAAGGCCCTCAATGCCGTCCTCGACTCCATCACCTCCGCGCTGGCCGCCGGCGAGCGGGTGACCCTGCCCGGCTTCGGCACCTTCGAGACGCGGGAGCGGGCCGCTCGGCAGGGGCGCAATCCCCAGACCGGCGAGACGCTCGACATCGCTGCCTCGACGACGCCCGCCTTCAAGGCGGGCGCGCAGTTGAAGCAGGCCGTCAACAAGAGCTAGGCAACACGGGCTAGGCAGCTAGGAAGTCTCCACGCCGCTCTGTCGGGCCGGACGCTGACCGAGATTGCGCCACCATGCCGGCGCGACGAGGAACGCCTCGGCCCGCAGGGCGGCGACGGAGACGCTCGGCAGGTCCACCGCGGACCGGAAGCAGACGAACCGCGGCACCCACTCCGGCTGGAACTTCGCGTTCGCGCGGTAGAGCGACTCGATCTGCCAGAAGCGCGAGGCTTGGACGAGGATCGCCCGCCACATCCGAAGCACCGGTCCTGCGCCCAGGCGCTCGCCGCGCGCGAAGACGTTGCGGAAGACGGCGAAGTTGAGCGAGACCCGGGTCACGCCCAGCTCCGGGCCCCGGGCCATCAGGTCGGCCACCATCAGTTCGATCACGCCGTTCTCGCTCGTCCGCTCGCGCCGCATCACGTCGAGGGAGAGCCCGTCGTCTCCCCAGGGGACGAGCTGGAGCAGGCCCCGAAGCTCCCCGGCGTCGTCGCGGCAGATCACGACGACGGCGTTGCCGTCCTGCGGGTCGGCGAGCCGGCCCAAAGCCATGGAGAACCCGCGCTCGACCTCGCCGTCGCGCCACGCGTCGGCGCTGCGCACGATCTCGTCGCGGGTCGCCTCGTCGAGGTCGCGCACGCGAGCGCACGTGGTGGACAGGCCGGCACGTTGGCAGCGCGCGATCGCCTGGCGCACGCCGCGCATCCGGCGGCCCTCGGTGGTGAAGTCCGCGGCGTGCAGGACCGCCTCGTCGCCGAGCTCCAGCGCGTCCAGGCCGGCGCGGTGATACGCCTCCGCGCCGCGTTCGCTGGCACCGAGTACGCCGGGCAGCCAGCCGTGCGCGGTGGCCTCATCCAGCCAGGCCGAGATCGCGCCTGACCAGGCCCGCGGGTCTCCCAGCGGGTCGCCCGCCGCCATCGAGACCCCGCCGACCACGCGGTAGCTGACCGCCGCCTTGCGGCTCGGCGAGAAGATCACGGCGCGGTCCTCGCGGAGCGCGAACCAGGACAGGGAATCGACGGCACCCCACCGGCCCAACAGCTCCCGTACGCCGTCGAAGTCCGTCGCGTCCAGGCGATGCGGGCCGGCGGCCGGCTGCAGGGCGGCCAGCACGATGAGCAGCACGAGGGCGATCCCGAGTACGGCGAGCCCGACCGCGGTGCGGGTCTGCTCGCCCGGGTCGGCGAAGGCGACCGGTCCGGGGATGCCTGCGAGCCCGAGGAACGCCTGGATCATTCGCGCGCCGACGGTGGTGCCGGGGGCGAGGTCGTCCATGTCGACACTGATCCAGACGAAGCCGAGCAGCGTCGCCAACGGGACGCCGAGGACGACCGCTGCCAGGATCCGCCGTGGCGACCTCGGGTCCGGAAGAGCGCGGAACCGGCTGCGCGCGCTGACGAGCAGCGCGAAGACCGCGGCCGTCAGGGTGGCTTCCTCGACGTCGAGGCCCTTGAGCAGGTGCGCGACGGTGGCGAAGGCGGTCAGCACGGTGGCGAGCAGCCACGCGCGGTGCTTGCCGCGCCGCAGTCCGCTCGCCAGCAGCATCAGCAGCACGCCCGCCGCGAGCGTGCCGGTCGTGGCCGCCGCCGGGAAGACGCGCGGCACGATCTCGGTGACGAGGCGGAGGCGATCGTGGAGCGCCGGCGAGGCGGCGCTCAGGAGGGAGACGGCGCCGACCAGCCACACCAGGCGGGCGATGGTCTTCGGCGTACCGAGCGCGGCCAGCCACCTCCGGAGCCGCCCTGTCCTCGCGGGCGCGGACGGCGCCGCCACCCCGGCACGCTCGCGGCGCTCGGAGCGATCGGAGCGCTCAGTGGGTGCTAGGGAGTCTGTCCGTGCTTCCGGTTCCCGGCCGGACCCGCCCATTCCTCACCTCCGGTCGTTGGCCGCCATCGCCATCCATGGATGTGACTC